>Ga0105054_10000668_pt1 | contig 54761 bp, 56 predicted proteins | sample BON02_FD_78091 | JGI IMG/M metagenome (GOLD analysis project Ga0105054, IMG submission 78091) | Freshwater microbial communities from Lake Bonney liftoff mats and glacier meltwater in Antarctica - BON-02 (megahit assembly) | ecosystem: Environmental > Aquatic > Freshwater > Ice > Glacier...
CCCGGCTTTGTTCTGCACCAGACTGGCTGCGCAGCTGCTCACGCATGCGATGGCGCTCTTCGGGAGACAGCCGGTAGGGTTTGCTGCCCGGCTCTGGCCTGTCGCCAGAAGGCTGGCGCAGCAACTCGCGCAAGCGAGGCGGGTTGCCTTGATCGTCCGCTTGACCCACGATCGGCAAAACCAGCGACGGTGTGCCAGCGGAGTCCGCCGGCACCCGCCCATCCTCCAGCATCTGCGCGTTCGCCGCGGCAGCCAAAGAACACAGGAGCAGCCCGGTTATGCAATACGTTTTCATGTTGGTCTCAAGTTCGAAGCTCTGCCCCAATTGTGCGAGGCCGGGCGCAGCTGGCCAGCGCCAGCGCGACGCAACATCTGTAACACCTTGTCAAAAATCCAAAAAACGGTACGGAACAAGCACTTGGCGCTGCCAGAATGGGCTTTGTTACATCCTTTGGAAGTTTCACCCATGCCACAAATCAGCACAAGCCCCAACAAAATCCTGGTGGTAGACGACGATGTCCGCATTCGCGACCTGCTGCGCCGCTACCTGATGCAAGAGGGCTTTGAGGTGATGCTGGCCGAGGACGGCAAGGCGCTAAGCCGGGTCTTACAGCGCGAATCGGTGGATCTGATCGTGCTCGACCTGATGATGCCGGGTGAAGACGGTCTGTCAATCTGCCGGCGTCTGCGCGCCAACGGCGAACGTACACCCATCATCATGCTCACCGCCAAGAGTGAGGATCTGGACCGCATCGTGGGGCTGGAAGTGGGTGCAGACGACTACCTGGGCAAGCCCTTCAATCCGCGTGAGCTGCTCGCGCGAATCCACGCGGTGTTGCGCCGGCGTCCTCCCACCGAGGTGCCAGGTGCGCCATCGCAAGAACAGGAAGTGGTGAATTTCGGTCCATTTGAGTTCGACCTGAGCCTGCGCACCCTGCGCAAGCATGGCGCTGATCTGCCGCTGACCACCGGCGAATTCGCCATGCTCAAGGCGCTGGTGCGCCACCCGCGCCAGCCGCTGTCGCGCGAGAAACTGGCACAGCTGGCGCGCGGGCGGGAGTTCGAACCGTTTGACCGCAGCCTGGATGTGCAGGTTTCCCGGCTGCGCAAGCTGATCGAGGAAGACGCTGTATCGCCGCGCTTCCTGCAAACCGTGTGGGGCGTGGGCTACGTCTTTGTGCCCGACGGAACCGCCTGATGCCCGACCAGGCATCGAACGCTTCCCCGGAAACGCAGCCGCCCGATCTTGAAGCTGCGCCAGCGCCGCTGGAAATGCGGCCCGGGCGCGGCGTCAGCTTGTTTTGGCGCACGTTCTTTTTTCTCTCGTTGCTGCTGGTGGGCTGCATCGTCGCTTGGCTGCAGACGTTTCGTGCGCTGGAATACGAACCGCGCGCACTGCAAAGCGCGCAGCAGCTTGCCTCTTTGGTCAACCTGAGTCGGGCAGCACTGGTGCATTCCGATTCCATCGCCCGCGTCTCGCTCATCAAAGCGCTGGCCGACGAAGAGGGCCTGCGCATCGCACCCCGCGAACCCAGCGACATCTACCGGCTCTACGACTTTGATTCGCTCAGCCGCAACGTGAGCGCACGGCTACAGACCCGACTCGGACCCGACACGGTGGTGGCGCGCGAGGTCAACGGCAAAACTGGGCTGTGGATCGGCTTTTCCATCGACGAAGATCCCTATTGGTTGCTCACAGACCCCTCGCGCATCGGCTCGGTAGCCGGCACCACTTGGCTGATCTGGCTTGGCATAGCCGCGTTGATTTCGCTCACGGGTGCCGCCGTGATCACGCGCCTGATCAACCACCCGCTGAAGAAACTGTCGTTTGCTGCCAGCCGGGTACGCGACGGCGATTTCAATTCCAGCCAGCTCAACGAGGCGGTGGCCACCAGCGAGATCCGAGAGGTCAACATCGGCTTTAACCGCATGGCGCAGCGCCTGTCCAAGATCGAGCAAGACCGCGCACTCATGCTGGCGGGCATCTCGCACGATCTGCGCACGCCCCTGTCGCGGCTGCGCCTGGAAACCGAAATGAGCGTGGCCGATCCCCAAGCACGCGAATACATGGCAGCCGACATCGAACAGGTCAACGCGATCATTGACAAATTTCTCGACTACGCCCGCCCCAACAACCGGCAAGCCGATCGCGTCCATCTGAACCAGGTGGTTGATGCCGCCACCTTCGTGCTCGGGACCGACATGGGCACGCAGGTCACCATCAGCATGGCGCCTGACACCTTTGTTATGGGCGACGCGGTGGAGCTGCAGCGGGTGTTTGCCAATCTGCTGGAAAACGCGCGGCGCTACGGTCGCGACCCGCTCACGGGCGCGGTGAAGATAGACATCGCGGCCAAGGAAAAAGACAACACGGTGCTGATCAGGGTGTGCGATCACGGCCCAGGCGTCAGCCCGATCATGCTGAGCCAGTTGACGCAGCCGTTCTTTCGCGGCGATGTCTCGCGCAGCGACGCCACCGGCACCGGCCTTGGTTTGTCGATCGTGGAGCGCGCGCTGGAACGCATGGGCGGTCGTTTCGCGCTATCCAACAGCGTCGCTGGTGGGCTCTGCGCCCACATGAGGCTGCGCAAGGCGCCACCCGTGGGCAAGACCGTCACCAAGATCAAAGAGCCAATTCAATCGGCCGGTGGTTCAACCACCAGCAACACCACCGCGCGCGCCTCGATGGAAAGCTCCTGACCTACCGGGCCCAGCCGCTCGGCGGTTTTGGCTTTCACATTCACCTGGCCCGGCGCCAACCCCAGCGTCTGCGCGATCTGCGCCACCATGGCCGCGATGTGCGGCGCCAGTTTGGGCGCCTGCGCGATCACTGTGCTGTCAAGGTTCACGATAGCAAAGCCCGCTGCTCGCACGCGGCGCGCCGCCTCGGCCAGCAAAATGCTGGAATCGGCGCCCCCGAACGCGGGGTCGGTGTCGGGAAAATGGCGGCCGATGTCACCCAGCGCAGCAGCACCCAGCAGCGCGTCGGTAATGGCGTGCAGCAGCACATCGGCGTCGGAGTGACCCAGCAACCCCAGCGGATGCGGGATGCGCACGCCACCGAGGATCAGCGGTCGACCGGGCACCAGCGCATGCACATCCCAGCCTTCGCCGATGCGCAGATTGAACGACATAAGATTCACAAACGGTTCCTCAAAATGGCCTCAGCCAGGGCGAAATCTTCCGGGTAGGTGACCTTGAAATTCTGCGCACTGCCCGGCACCACGCGCGGCGCGTGGCCAGCCAGTTCCATTGCGCTGGCCTCGTCGGTTACACCGGCAAAACCGGAGGCGGCTTGCCTTTGCAGCGCGGCCTGCAGCAGGCCAATGCGAAACATCTGCGGTGTTTGTGCCAGCCATTTGTTGGCGCGATCAATGGTGGCCACCACCCGCCCACTGGCCTCGGCCTTGAGCGTGTCGGCCAGCTTGAGCGCCAGCAGACCGCCCACCGGATCGGGCTCGCAGGCGTCCATCAGCGCGCTGATTTGCGCAGGCGTGATCAGGCAACGCGCCGCGTCGTGCACCAGCACCCAGTCGGTCGGCTGCGCGCCCGCCTGCCGCAGGGCCTGCAAGCCGTTGAACACGCTCTCGGCCCGGCTGCTGCCGCCGCAGTGCGCCAGCCTGACGTTCGGTTGATTCAGGCTCAAAAATCTGTCTGTGGGCGTCACCACAATCCAGACCTGGGCGATGCGAGGCACAGCCAGAAACGCAGCCAGCGTGTGCAAGGCCATCGGCCGGCCCAGCAGCTCCTGGTATTGCTTGGGCGTGTTGCGGCCCGCGCGCACACCTTGTCCGGCGCAGGGCAACAGGGCAAAACAGCGTGTGCTTGACACAGCGGCGTTGGGGGACAAAGGGACTGTGTCGGGTTGCGTGGCCATGGCCCATTCTAAAATCTTGTGTTCCCACCCCCCATCTGATGAGATAGGGGGTTTTTGTCATGGCGGCCTGCGCCAAATTCGCGTGTGGCGACACCCATCGCACGCGCCACCCCACCCATGGACCTGCCCAAACTCCAACCCGGCAAGCGCTTCACGCTGCCGCGCCCCTTCGGTGCCGCTGACGCCTTGCTGCTCGCGCAACTGGCGCAACGCGAAAAAGCCACTGGGCGCCTGATGGCTGTTGTCACCGCCGACGCCACCGACGCGCAGCGGCTGATCGACGAAATGGCATTCTTCGCGCCCGAGATCCGCTGCGCGCTGTTCCCCGACTGGGAAACGCTGCCCTACGACAGTTTTTCGCCACACCAGGACCTGATCTCCGAACGCCTGGCCACGCTGTGGCGCATCCACAACCGCGCCAACGCCCCGGCCAACGACAGCAACGCCGCAGCCGACGTGGTGCTGGTGCCCGCCACCACCGCGCTGTACCGGCTGGCGCCGCCCGCGTTTCTGGCTGGCTACACCTTCCAGTTCAAGGTCAAGCAGCAGCTTGACGAGGCCAAGTTCAAAGCCCAGCTCACGCTCGCTGGCTACCAGCATGTGACGCAGGTGGTGAGCCCGGGCGAGTACGCGGTGCGCGGCGGCCTGATCGACCTCTTCCCCATGGGCTCGCTGGTGCCATACCGGGTCGATCTGTTCGACGACGAAATCGACAGCATCCGCACCTTCGACCCCGACAGCCAGCGCAGCCTGTACCCGGTACCTGAGGTGCGGCTGCTACCCGGTCGCGAATTCCCGATGGACGACGCTGCACGCGTCAAATTCCGCAGCCGCTGGCGCGAACTGCTGGAAGGCGACCCGACCAAAAGCCGCATCTACAAGGACATGGGAAATGGCGTGGCCACAGCCGGCATCGAGTACTACCTGCCGCTGTTTTTCGAGGAAACCGCGACCGTGTTCGACTACCTCGGTGATGCAGCCACGGTTGTGCTTCATGGCGACCTCGAACCCGCCTTCCAGCGCTTCTGGCAAGACACGCAAGACCGCTACCGCCTGGTGCGCACCGACCCAGACCGCCCCGCCCTGCCGCCGGGATCGCTGTTTCTTTCCGCCGAGCAGTTCTACACCCAGGCCAATGCCCACGCGCAGCTCGCGATTCGCCCCACGCTGGCGGATGTGCAAGACAACGCCTTCGCACAAAAACTTGGCGACCTGTCTGTGGTGCGCGGCACCGACGATCCGCTTGCGCGCTTACAAACCCACATCCGCAACACCGCGCACCGGGTGCTGATACTGGCCGAGAGCGACGGCCGGCGCGAAAGCCTGCTTGACTTCCTTCGTGCCAGCGGCGTCAGCCCACCGGCCTTTGATTCGCTGGCCGAATTCCAGCGCAGCGACGAAAAGCTGGGTATCGCCACCGCCGCGCTCAATGTGGGCTTTTCCTCGGTCGAACACGGCATCGACTTCGTCACTGAGACCGAGCTGTTCGCCGCTGGCCTCACCACACGCCGGCGCAAAAAGCAGGAACAGGTCAGCGATGTCGAGGCACTCATCAAAGACCTCGCCGAGCTCAGCCTCGGTGACCCGGTGGTGCACAACGCCCACGGCATCGGCCGATACCGCGGCCTGATCAACCTCGACATGGGCGATAAGAACCCAGACGGCACGCCCGCGTTGATGGAATTCCTGCACCTCGAATACGCCGACAAGGCGGTGCTTTATGTGCCCGTAAGCCAGCTGCAGCTGATCGGCCGCTACACCGGGGTCAGCGCCGACGAGGCCCCACTGCACCGCCTGGGCAGCAGCCAGTGGGACAAGGCCAAGCGCAAAGCCGCCGAGCAGGTGCGCGACGCCGCTGCCGAGTTGCTCAACATTTACGCCCGCCGCGCGACCCGCCAGGGCCACGCATTTCGCTACTCACCGCAGGACTACGAGGTGTTCGCCAACGACTTCGGCTTCGAGGAAACCGCCGACCAGCGCGCCGCGATTCACGCTGTCATTCAAGACATGATTTCCCCGCGTCCGATGGACCGCCTGGTGTGTGGCGACGTGGGCTTTGGCAAGACCGAGGTGGCGTTGCGCGCCGCCTTTGTGGCTGTCACCGGCGGGCGCCAAGTGGCCTTGCTCGCACCCACCACGCTTTTGGCCGAGCAGCACTACCAGACCCTGGTGGACCGCTTCGCCAAGTGGCCGGTGAAGATCGCTGAGATGAGCCGCTTTCGCTCCCAAAAGGAAATCACAGTGGCGCAAAAAGGCATCAACGACGGCACGGTCGACATCGTGGTCGGCACGCACAAGCTGCTGAGCGAGAAGACAAAGTTCAAAGACCTGGGGCTGCTCATCATCGATGAGGAGCACCGTTTTGGCGTGCGCCACAAAGAGCAGATGAAGGCACTGCGCGCCGAGGTTGATGTGCTCACGCTGACTGCCACACCGATTCCGCGCACCCTGGGCATGGCGCTTGAAGGCCTGCGCGATCTGAGCGTGATTGCCACCGCGCCGCAGCGCCGCCTAGCCATCAAAACTTTTGTGCGCTCAGAGAGCAACGGCGTGATTCGCGAAGCTGTGTTGCGCGAGCTCAAGCGCGGCGGGCAGGTGTACTTTCTGCACAACGAGGTCGACACGATCGAGAACCGCAAGCAAAAACTCGAAGAGATCGTGCCCGAGGCACGCATCGCAATCGCCCACGGCCAGATGCCCGAGCGCGAGCTGGAGCGGGTGATGCGCGACTTTGTGGCACAGCGCTACAACCTGCTGCTGTGCTCCACCATCATCGAGACCGGCATCGATGTGCCCACCGCCAACACCATCGTGATGGCGCGCGCCGACAAGTTTGGCTTGGCGCAGCTGCACCAGTTGCGCGGCCGCGTGGGCCGCAGCCACCACCAGGCCTACGCCTACCTGATGGTTCCCGACATCGAGAGCCTGACCAAGCAGGCCAGCCGGCGGCTGGACGCGATCCAGCAGATGGAGGAACTCGGCTCGGGCTTCTACCTCGCCATGCACGACCTGGAAATTCGCGGCGCTGGCGAGGTGCTGGGCGAAAACCAGAGCGGCAACATGTTGGAGGTGGGCTTCCAGCTCTACAACGAAATGCTGAACGAAGCGGTGCGCTGCCTGCGGGCTGGCCACGAACCCGACCTGCTCAGCCCCTTGAGCGTGACCACCGACATCAACCTGCACGCCCCTGCGCTCTTGCCCAGCGACTACTGCGGCGACGTGCACCTGCGCCTGTCGTTCTACAAGAAGTTGGCTACCGCCAAAACCGCCGACCAGGTCGACGCGCTGCTGGAAGAAATCGTCGACCGCTTCGGCAAATTGCCGGCGCAGGCCCAGACCCTTATCGACGTGCACCGGCTGCGAGTGCTGAGCGCACCGTTCGGCGTCATCAAGGTTGACGCCACGCCCGGCGTGACGCTGATCACCTTCAAGCCGAACCCACCGATCGAGCCGATAAAAATCATTGAATTGATTCAGAAAAACCGCCACATCAAGCTGGCCGGCAACGAGAAACTGCGCATTGAGCGCACATTGCCGGAGGTGAAAGACCGGGTGCTGCTGGTGCGCGATGTGCTGCGAAACCTGGGGCAGCCGGTCGCCGCGAAGCCATCGACCAGCACGGCATAACCACCTATAAGTTCCGTCCACCTACAATTAAATTTCAATTCAGTTCAATTCAATTCAATTCAATGCGGGTGCAGGGCAGCCATGGGACAAGTCACCATTTACGTGGAAGACAGCGCACTGCAAGCTGCGCGCAAAGCCGCAACCCACGCGCAGCTATCGCTCAGCCAGTGGTTTGCCCAGTTCGCGGCCGATGAAAAAAACGGCAATGCGTAGACAGGGTGTGCTTTTTTTACCGAAATCGACGCCATGACCGCCCCAGGCGATGACGACTTCCCGGATCCAGGCAGCCCGCGCGGTGGCGACGTGTCCGACCTGCCCGACCTGCCGCTTGAACGCTGGTGAGCATCCGCATGGATTACCTGCTTGACACCAACATCCTGATCTGTTTTTTTAAAAACCAGGGTGCTGTGCGCCTGCGCATAGCGCAGCAGCAAGACACCGACATTCACCTCTGCGCTCCGGTTCTTTGGGAGCTGCTGACCGGCGCCCATAAATCCGAGCACCCCGCGACCCAGCTCGCCAAACTGGCGGCGGTACAGCAACGCTTTCGCGTCCACACCTTCGACGAAGCCAGCGCCGAGCAAGCAGCTCGCGCGCGGGCACAACTGGAGCGTCAAGGCAACCCCATCAGCAACATTGACACGCTGATTGCTGGCATCGCCTTGGCCCAAAGCCTCACCTTGGTCACCCGCAACACCCGCGAATTCGAGCAGGTGGAGGGTCTCCAGGCAGAGCACTGGTTTGAAGCCGGTAGCAGCCAGCCGTAGGCCTTGGCCACGAATGGCTTGGTCTCATACCCGCGGCCGGCTTGTTTGGACAGCCCTTTCATTGACGCAGATCGACCCATGAAAACCCCCTCCGAATTCGCCCCTGGCCTTGTGATCCAGGGCTTTACCCCGCCCCTGAAACTGCGCAATTTCAAGCTGATCGCGTTCGACATGGATTCGACGCTCATCAACATTGAGTGCGTCGACGAAATCGCTGACGCCGCCAGTCGCAAGCCCGAGGTGGCGGCGATCACCGAAGCCGCGATGCGCGGCGAGATCACCGACTACAAAGAAAGCCTGCGCCAGCGCGTGGCGCTGTTGCGCGGCGTGACGGTGGCGCACATGGAGCAGGTGTTGGCCGAACGCTTGCAGCTCAACCCCGGCGCCGAGACGCTGGTCAACGCTTGCAAGGCGGCTGGGCTCAAGGTGCTGCTGGTCTCGGGTGGCTTCACCTACTTCACCGATCGGGTGCGCGACCGGCTGGGCATCGATTTCACCCGCTCCAACATTCTGGAGATCGAGAGCGCGGCCAATGGCGGCCAGCTCACCGGCCGCATGGTCGACCAGGCCTGGGGCGACATTTGCGATGGCGAAGAGAAGCGCCGCACCCTGCTGGAAGTGGCTTCGTTGCTCGGCATCGAGCCCGCGCAGTGCATCGCCATGGGCGACGGTGCGAACGACCTGCCCATGATGGGCGTGGCGGGTCTGTCGGTGGCATACCACGCCAAGCCCAAGGTACGCAGCCGGGCGATGGTGGCGATCAACAGCGGCGGGCTGGACCGGTTGCTGGAAGTGCTGCGCTGAACGCTGCATGACGCCAACCGCCGCCGCGCCCAACAAGCCCGTACCGCGCTCGCACTGGGCCCGCCTGCGCTCGCACCTGGGCACCGTGGCGCTGATGCTGGCGGTGTTCTTCGGCGTGCAGGCCTGGCAGACGCGCGGTGTGGCGCAAGGCCCGCCGCCCGATCTGAGCTTCACCCTGATCGAGCCCGACGGCAGCCAGCAAACCACCACCCTCGCCGCCTGGCGCGAGCGCCACCCGGGCCAGCCTGTGGCGCTGTACCTCTGGGCCGAGTGGTGCCCCATCTGCAAATTGCAGCAACCGAACGTGACCGATCTGGTGGCCGACATGCCGCTGCTCACCATCGCCATGCAGTCGGGGTCGCCGGAGGTGGTGGCCCGCGTGCTGGCGCAGCGCCAGTTGCCCTGGCCCACGGCGGTGGACCCTTGCGGCGATTTGTCGGGTGTGCTGGGTTTTGCTTCTGTGCCCGCGTTTGTGGTGGTCGATGCCGAGGGACGGCTGCGGCTGCCCACCGTGGGCTACACCAGCGGGCTGGGGATGCGTCTGCGGCTGTGGTGGGCAGGCGTTTTTTGAGCCGGGAACTGGTGCGCTGTGGGCGCCGGGCCGCTCAAGTTCAGCCGCCCGCCCGCTTCACCCGGTGGCTCTTCGCGACCAAAGCGGCCATGACCCGCTCCACATGGTCGCCCTGGATCTCGATCACGCCATCTTTCACCGTGCCGCCACTGCCACACGTGGCCTTGAGCGACTTGCCCAGCGCGATCAGACCAGCCTCGGGCAGCGACACGCCTTTGACCAGCGTCACCGCCTTGCCGCCCCGGCCCTTGGTGTCGCGCGACACCCGCACCACGCCATCGCCCGCGGGCGCCGCCAACCGCGCATTCGCTTTACAAACGCAAGCCACCACCGGCTGGCGGCAAGCGGGACACATGCGACCAGCTTCGGTTGAATACACCAGCGCGCTGGCGGGCATCTTGTTTTTCATGGGCCGCATGGTAGCGCCCGCCCGGTTCACCAATGTTGCGAATACCCGCTTTCGAAAAAACCAACGTCGACCGAAAACCTGTCTCCGTAACAAGCGGCAATACCGCGACCCGCCAGCAACACCGCAAGCCAACGCCATCGCGACAGTGTCGCTCCCAGGCGACCGGTAAACTCGACTGTTGATCCGCACCATGACATTCCAAATTTTGGGCCTCGCGCCCGCCCTCCTCGAAGTCACGCGGCAGCTCGCCCTGTCTGCTCCCACCTCCGTCCAGTCCGCCGCGATTCCGATCGCCCTGGCTGGCCGCGATCTGCTGGCCACAGCGCCCACCGGCTCCGGCAAAACGCTAGCTTTTGCCTTGCCCTTGCTGCAGCTCAGCGGCGCGGGCTTGTCCAGCGGCATCGGCGGGCGGCGCACCACAGCGCTGGTGCTGGTGCCCACACGCGAGCTGGCAGCGCAGGTCGGCGAGGTGCTGAGCGGCCTGGCGCTCGGGCTGCCGTCGCGCCCCAAGGTGGCGGTGGTGTTTGGCGGCGTGTCGATCAACCCGCAGCTGATGGCGCTGCGCGGCGGTGCCGACACCGTGGTGGCCACCCCCGGTCGGCTGCTGGACTTGGTGGCGCACAACGGGCTCAGCTTGGCCAGCGTGCAGCGCCTGGTGCTCGACGAGGCCGACCGCCTGCTCGATCTGGGCTTTGCCGACGAGCTGGAGCGGGTGCTCAGGTTGCTGCCGGCCCAGCGCCAGACCCTGCTGTTTTCCGCCACCTTCCCCGAGCCATTGCAGCGCCTGGCCAGCCGCCTGCTGCACCAGCCCGAGCGCATCGATTTGCCCAGCGAGGCCAGCGCACCGGTCAAAATCGTGCAGCGGGTGGTGGTGGTTGATGCCAAACGCCGCACACAGCTGCTGCGCCAGCTGGTCAAAGAGCACCCCGGAGCGCGCACGCTGGTTTTCGTGGCCAGCCAGTACGCCGCCGAACAGCTCGCGTCCAAGCTGCACCATGGTGAGATTTACGCCACCTCGTTCCACGGGGGCTTAAGCCAGGGCGCCAGAAAACAGGCCCTGAAAGAATTCAAAGAAAAGCGCTGGGACGTGCTGGTCACCACCGATCTGGCCGCACGCGGGCTCGACATCGAGCAGCTGCCGGTGGTGGTGAATTTCGATCTGCCGCGCTCGGCGGTCGATTACACCCACCGCATCGGCCGCACCGGCCGCGCTGGCGCCGAAGGCCTGGCGATCAGCTTCGTGAGCCCAGACACCCAAGCCCACTGGCGCCTGATCGCGAAACGCCAGGGGCTGAGCCTGCCACTGGAAACCGTGTCCGGCTTCGAGCCCACCGAAACAGCGCCCCTCACACCGCTGGACCCGCAAAGCACCGGTGGCATAAAGGGCAAGCGCCCGAGCAAAAAAGACAAACTGCGCGCTGCCACGGCCCTGGCCGAGCCAACGCCCGACCACGATGGCGCTTAACGCCGCGCCCCCATTTCACCCCTCTGATCAAGCTCACCGTGCCCCTGCCCAGCCCCGCCACCCGCACCCTGAAGCACACCCGCCGAACCACGTTTCAAGGTTTCGAGCGCGAAGACGGGCTGTGGGACATTGAAGGCCAGCTGCTCGACACCAAGCCGCACGCTTTCGAAATCAAAGGTGAACGCCGCTGGGAAGCCGACGAGCCGGTACACCACATGCACATCCGCCTGACGCTGGACAACGCCATGAAGATCCGCGATGTCGCGGTGGCGATGGACAGTTTTCCCCACGCGCCCTGCCCACAGGCCGAGGCGCCAATGCAACGCCTGATCGGCGAAAGCGTCGGCCGCGGCTGGCGCAAAACCATCGAGCGCCATCTGGGTGGCGTGCAGGGCTGCACGCACCTGCGCGAGCTGCTGTTTGGCATGGCCACGGCCGCGTTTCAGAGCCGCTCGGCTTCGTTCGCCGCACCGGCCGATGGCAGCCCGCCGATGCACCTGGGCAAGTGCCTGGCCTGGGACTTCAACGGTCCAGTGGTCGAGCGCGTCTACCCGATGTTCTTTCGCTGGCAGCCACCGGCCAGACCCTGAACAACAGCCCGCACCCAACCTGCGCCATGGGCATCGACTACCAGGGTGAACCCGTCGCCTTGCTGACGCAGCACGGCAAAGAGCAGCTGTTGACGCCGCTGCTGGCGGCCGCGCTGGGCTGCAAGGTGCAGCATGTGACCGGCTTCGATACCGACCAGCTCGGCAGCTTCTCGCGTGAAGTCCCCAGGCCTGGTTCCCAGCGCGACGCCGCGCGCCAGAAAGCCGAGATTGGTATGCGCCTTTCGGGGCTGCCCGTGGGTCTGGCCAGCGAAGGCGCCTTCGGCCCCGACCCGATGTCCGGCATGTTCGCCTGGAACATCGAAATGCTGATCTGGCTCGACCACCGCCACAGTCTGGAGATCGTCGGCATGGCCCAGGGGACAGGCCGCTGCGCGCACCTGCAAACCACGCACTGGGCCGAGGTGCAAGCCTTTGCCCACCGGGAAGATTTTCCCCGGCACCAGCTGGTGCTGCGCCCCGACGATCAGCATGCCACGCGTATCGTCAAAGGCGTTGCCGATTGGGACACGCTCCACGCGCAGTTCCAACGAACCCAGGCTGCCTCGGCCACAGGTCAGGTGTTTGTTGAGACCGATCTGCGCGCCCACGCCAATCCAACCCGCATGCAGACCATCGAGCGCGCAGCGCTCGATCTGGTGCGGCGTCTACAGTCCCCTTGCCCCGCCTGTGCCGCGCCAGGCCACGCCGCTGTAGAAAACCTGGCCGGTTTGCCCTGCGCAGACTGCGGTACACCCACCAGCGCCAAGCGCGGCGAAATTTGGGGCTGTGTGGCCTGCAAACACCGCCAAACGGTCTGGCGAACAGACCTCGTCGAGGCGTCACCGGCACACTGCCCCTACTGCAACCCCTGAGGTTGCGCCCCGCGCAGCACGCGCGGGGTCCGTGTTCGGCCCGAGGCCAAGAGCCCCCATCTCAGGCTCAAGCACACCGCGCGACCTTTCACCCCGGCTCGCGCTGAGCCTGCTGAAGCCGCCTTGTTGCTGCCATTGCGAGACACAAAGCCATGGCGGTCCAACAATGGGGGCGCGGTCAGCCATGATCACTGCACAACCCAGAGTGCCAAATTTGTGCCGAGAGGTCCTGGCAGAAAACCCCGCACAAGCCATGTCAGGAAGCCAAGAAAAAGCCCCGTAAATCAGAGACTTACGGGGCATGTTCTTGGTGGGCGGTGCAGGGTTCGAACCTGCGACCCCTGCCGTGTGAAGGCAGTGCTCTACCACTGAGCTAACCGCCCGACAATCTTGGCCCGATTTGCCGGAAGCCTCAAATTATAGACCGCTTTTTTCTGGGCGCAGCTGGCGAGCCAGCGATTTTAGGCCGCCTCGTGTTGGCGCCAGACAGTGCGTCCTTTGCTGGACTTGTCAATCTCACCCAGTAGCGTTTCGTGCGCAGCACTTTCATGCGCGTTGGCTCGCAGCACAAATAGCTCGATACCACTCAGGTCGACCTGCGCCCATTCGCCTCCCTCGCTGGTCCCCTCGCTCAGCTCCATGATGAGCGCCTCTTGACCACGTGTCATGTTGATGTAGACGTCTGCCAGCAGCTCGGCATCGAGCAAGGCGCCGTGCAGCGTGCGGCTGGCGTTGTCGACGCCCAGACGGTCGCACAGCGCATCCAGACCGTTGCGCTTGCCGGGGAACATGTCTTTGGCCATGACCAGCGTGTCGGTCACCGATGCGATCGCGCTGTGCATAGGCGGGCGGTCCAGCCGCTGCAGCTCTTTGTTCAGAAAGCTGATGTCAAACGGCGCGTTGTGGATGATGAGCTCAGCGCCCCGCAGATAGTCGAGCAGCTCAGCGACGATCTGGCCAAACTTGGGCTTGTCGCGCAAGAACTCGTTGCTGATGCCGTGTACCTTGAGCGCGTCTTCGTGGCTGTCACGCTCGGGGTTTACATAAAAATGCAGGTTGTTGCCGGTGAGCTTGCGGTGCAGCAGCTCCACGCAGCCAATCTCAATGATGCGGTCGCCATTTTCGGCCGAAAGGCCGGTGGTTTCGGTGTCGAGGACGATTTGGCGCAAGTTTTTGTCTCCAGAGTGATGCGATGGCGCGCTGGGGTCAAGACGATCCGGCGCCTGTACAACCCAAGCGGGGCCAGCCCCCTCGGTAGGCAGCGACCCGCGAGCGGGGGCGTGTGGAGGTCAGTGCAGTTCTTTGGCGTGGTTCACCGAGTACTTTGGAATCTCGATTGTCACGTCCTGCTGCGCCAGGATGGTCTGGCAAGACAGACGCGAATTGGGCTCCAGGCCCCAGGCGCGGTCGAGCATGTCTTCTTCGCCATCTTCAATTTCGTTTAAGCCGCTCATGCCCTCGCGCACGATCACATGGCAGGTGGTGCAGGCGCACACCATGTCACATGCGTGTTCGATGGAGATGTTGTTGTCAAGCAGTGCCTCGCAGATCGAGGTGCCGGCGGGTGCAGTGACCTCGATGCCCTGTGGGCAGTATTCGGGATGGGGAAGGATTTTGATGGTGGGCATATTCAGACTTCTTCGAGCTTCTTGCCCGACAGGGCTTTTCGGATGCCCTGGTTCATACGCAGCGCAGCAAAGGCCTCGGTGCCCTTGCCCAACGCTTCGGTGGCGGATTCGATGTTGGCAGCGCTTTCGCTCTGGCGGGCCTTGTCGGCCAGCGAGTCGATGAGGGATTCGACGGCAACAAGTTCGGGTGCCGACAGCAAGCCACCATCGGCCTGCAGCGCGCTGCGGGTAGCGGCGATCAGGCGGTCGGCATCGACGCGGGCTTCGACCAAGGCGCGTACCGCCATGTCTTGCTGTGCGGTAGCGAAGCTTTCTTTCAGCATGGTGGCGATCTGTTCGTCGGACAGGCCATAGGCGGGCTTCACGTCCACCCGTGCCTCGACACCGCTGCCCTGCTCTTTCGCGCTCACCGAGAGCAGACCGTCGGCGTCGACTGTGAAGGTGACGCGGATCCGCGCCGCGCCCGCCACCATGGGCGGAATGCCGCGCAGCTCGAAGCGCGCTAGGCTGCGGCAGTCAGCCACCAGATCGCGCTCGCCCTGCACCACATGCACCGCCAGCGCGGTCTGGCCATCGTGGTAGGTGGTGAAGTCTTGCGCCAGCGCGGTGGGAATGGCGCTGTTGCGCGGCACGATGCGCTCGACAAGACCGCCCATGGTCTCTATCCCGAGCGACAGCGGAATCACATCCAGCAGCAGCAGATCGCCATCGCGGCTGTTGCCCGCCAGCGCGTTGGCCTGGATGGCAGCGCCAAGCGCCACAACTTCGTCGGGATTGAGGTTGGTCAGCGGGGTCTGGCCAAAAAATTCGCCGACAGCGCGGCGGATCGCCGGCATGCGGGTAGAGCCACCGACCATCACCACGCCGTTGGCTTGGCTCGCCGTGATGCCAGCATCGCGCAACACCTTGCGCACAGCGCCCATGGTGCGGGCGGTGAGCGCAGCGACACAGGCCTCGAAATCGGCAGGGCGTACCACTTGGTCAATCTGCTTGCCTGCGACTGTGGCGGCAAACACCACCTGGTCAGGCTCTTCAGACAGCGCTTCTTTGCAGCGGCGCGCTTCGGCACTCAGTGCTGCGCGCTCGCTGGCCGAGAGCGCTGCGTGCGCGCCCTGCTGCTGCAGAACCCAGGCGAGCAAGCACTGATCGTAGTCATCGCCGCCCAGTGCCGAGTCACCGCCGGTGGCCATGACCTCGAACACGCCCTGGGTCAAGCGCAGGATGGAGATGTCGAAAGTGCCGCCACCGAGATCGTAGATGGCATAGACGCCTTCGGCCGCGTTGTCCAGCCCGTAGGCGATGGCAGCGGCGGTGGGCTCATTGATCAAGCGCAGCACGTTGATGCCGGCAAGCTTGGCGGCATCTTTGGTTGCTTGCCGCTGTGCATCGTCGAAATACGCGGGCACGGTGATGACGGCACCGTAAAGCTCGTCATCGAAGCTGTCTTCAGCCCTAAAACGCAGCATGGCCAGGATTTCGGCGCTCACCTCCATCGGCGTTTTGCGCCCGGCCACCGTTTCAATCACCGCCATGCCCTGGTCTTCAACGATTGTGTAGGGCAGCTTGTCAGCACCCACTACCTGCGCTGGGCTACGCCCCATCAGGCGTTTGACCGAGCTCACCGTGTTGGCGGGGTCTTGTACCTGGGCCGCCAGCGCCTCAAAGCCGATCTCGCGGCCCGCACCACCTGCGGCCGGGTCGAGGTAACGCACCACACTGGGCAACAACACGCGCCCGTCGGCTGCCGGCAGGCATTCGGCCACACCGTGGCGCACAGCCGCCACCAGCGAGTGGGTGGTGCCCAGGTCAATGCCCACCGCCACACGGCGCTGGTGCGGGTCCAGCGATTGGCCGGGTTCAGAAATCTGCAAAAGTGACATGAATCGGTGTGCTTTCTAGGAACTCTATTGTCCCAGTTGATCCAGGCGGGCATCGACATCGCGGGCAAAGCGCTCGACGAACATGAGGGATCTCACCTGTTGCGCCAGCGCAGCGTGATCCAGCTGCACATCGGCGGCGTGCTGCAGCGCCTCCAGCATCGCGCGCCGCGCGACCGCCACGTCCTCCGCCATGCGCTCCAGATCGGCTGGCGTGTCTGCTTCATCGAGGTCTTCGCGCCACTGCATTTGCTGCATAAGAAACGCGGGCGACATGGCGGTGTTGTCCTCAGCATGAATCGGCGCACCGTTGAGCTCGCACAAATAAGCAGCGCGCTTGAGCGGGTCCTTGAGGCGCTGATAGGCCTCGTTGATGCGCACCGACCATTGCATGGCCTCACGCTGCGCCGCAGCCGGCGCGGTGGCAAAGCGGTCGGGATGGGCTTCGCGCTGCAGGTCTTTCCAGCGTGCGTCGAGCGCCGCGCGGTCGATCGCGAATCGCGGCGCCAAGCCAAAGATGTCGAAATCGGTAGATTGCAGGCTGAGGGTCATGACTTGGGGAAGAGGTCAACGCGATACGTGTGAAAAGTCAGCGAATCAAAACGAAAAAACCGCCAGGGCGGTACAGCGCTGGCGGCGTGCCGGACAGACCCAAACGGATCAAATCCTGAAGCTCTCGCCACAACCACAACGGTCGCGCTCGTTGGGGTTGACGAAGCGAAACCCCTCGTTGAGGCCTTCGCGCACAAAATCGAGCTCGGTGCCGTCTATGTAAGCCAGGCTCTTGGGGTCAACCAACACCGTGACGCCGTTGTCCTCAAACACCACGTCTTCCGGCGCGATCTCATCTGCGTATTCCAGCTTGTAAGCCAAACCAGAACAGCCGGTGGTCCTGACACCCAGCCGCACCCCCACGCCCTTGCCACGCTTGGTGATGTAGCGGGTGACATGGCGAGCGGCTGCTTCGGAAATGGAGATGGACATGGCTAGCTGAACTTTCTGGGTGTTACGCTGGTCTGTGGGTGGTTCGCCGAAGTGTTCACACACAACGCACCACAACAGCCGCTTAAGCTCAGTGGGTGTGTTTCTTGCGGTAGTCGTCCACCGCCGCCTTGATGGCATCTTCAGCCAAGATGGAGCAATGAATCTTCACTGGTGGCAAGGCCAACTCTTCGGCAATTTCGCTGTTTTTAAGTGCCGCCGCCTGATCCAGCGTTTTGCCTTTGACCCACTCTGTCACCAGCGAGCTCGACGCGATGGCCGAACCGCAGCCATAGGTCTTGAAGCGCGCATCTTCGATGACGCCGCTGATCGGGTTCACCTTGATTTGCAGCTTCATCACGTCGCCGCAAGCAGGTGCCCCCACCATGCCGGTGCCAACAGACTCATCTCCCTTGTCGAACGAGCCGACGTTGCGGGGGTTTTCGTAATGGTCCACCACTTTTTCAGAATAAGCCATGTCAATCTCCTTTAATGAGCCGCCCACTGGATGGTGGACAAATCTATACCGTCTTTGAACATTTCCCACAGGGGAGACAACTCGCGCAGCTTCGCCACGTTCTCTTTGATCGTACCAACAGCGTAATCAATTTCTTCTTCGGTGGTCCAGCGGCCAAGCGTCATGCGCAGGCTGCTGTGTGCCAGCTCGTCGCTGCGGCCCAGGGCACGCAGCACATAGCTGGGCTCCAGGCTGGCAGAGGTACAGGCCGAGCCGCTAGAAACCGCCAAGCCTTTGATGCCCATGATGAGCGACTCGCCCTCGACATAGTTGAAACTCATGTTGATGTTGTGCGGCACACGCTGCGTTTCGTGGCCGTTGATGAACACCTCTTCGATGTCCTTCAGGCCAGCGATCAGGCGGTCGTGCAGAGCGCGAATGCGGGTGTTTTCTGCGTGCATCTCTTCCTTGGCGATGCGGTAAGCCTCGCCCATACCCACGCACTGGTGAGTAGGCAGGGTGCCGGAGCGCATGCCGCGCTCGTGGCCACCACCGTGCATTTGGGCTTCAAGACGAATGCGGGGCTTGCGCCGCACATACAGCGCGCCAATACCTTTCGGACCATAAGACTTGTGCCCGGTCAGGCTCATCAGATCGACTGGCAGGCTGGTCAGGTCAATGTCGACCCGACCAGTAGCCTGGGCTGCATCCACGTGAAGAATGACGCCTTTTTCGCGGCAAATCAAGCCGAGGGCGGTAATGTCTTGGATCACCCCGATTTCGTTGTTCACGAACATGATCGAGGCCAAGATGGTGTCGGGCCGGATGGCGGCTTTGAACGAATCGAGGTTGACCAAGCCGTCGGCTTGCACATCCAGATAGGTTACTTCAAAGCCCTGGCGCTCCAGCTCACGCATGGAGTCGAGCACCGCTTTGTGTTCTGTCTTGACCGTGATCAGGTGTTTGCCTTTGGTCTTGTAAAAGTGCGCTGCACCTTTCAAGGCCAGATTGTTGGACTCTGTGGCGCCGCTGGTCCAGACAATCTCGCGAGGGTCAGCTCCAATCAGGGACGCGATTTGCTCGCGCGCTGTCTCGACCGCTTTTTCTGCTTCCCAGCCCCAAGCGTGGCTGCGGGAAGCGGGATTGCCAAAATTTTCGCGCAGCCAGGGAATCATGGCATCCACTACCCGGGGGTCGCAGGGGTTGGTGGAGCTGTAATCCAGATAAATGGGGAAATGGGGCGTGCTCATGGGTGTCGCTTCAAAAGAGTGCTGTGGGCCTATTGGGCAAGAGACTGGGCCGAGGGTTTGGGGTGTGCACTCGGCTGGGGTGGCCGTTTGCACCGCGTTATTTCATGAATGCAGCACCGAGGGCAAAGACCGAATTCGGTGCGTTGACGCGGATCGGTTTGACCACAGAGGGGCTGGAAATCGCACGCTTGACCAGCGGCGCATTCTCAACCACCAAGCCTTTGGCCAGCTGGTCGTTAACCAGCGCTTGCAGATTCACCGAGTCAAGAAAATCCACCATCCGGGTATTCAGCGCAGCCCACAGCTCATGCGTCATACATCGGCTGCCGTCGCCTGTGCAGTTTTCTTTGCCGCCACATTGGGTGGCGTCAATCGGTTCGTCAACCGAAACGATGATGTCGGCCACAGTGATTTCTGAGGCCTTGCGGCCCAGGGTGTAGCCGCCCCCAGGACCACGTGTGGACTCTACCAGCTCGTGGCGACGCAATTTGCCGAACAGCTGCTCGAGGTAGGACAGCGAAATTTGCTGCCGTTGGCTGATAGCCGAGAGGGTAACTGGGCCATTGTTTTGGCGCAGAGCCAAATCGATCATGGCGGTGACCGCGAAGCGGCCTTTGGTCGTGAGGCGCATTTTTGAGCTCCTTCTGGTTAGCTTGTCTGTCGTTAAATGAATGTCTGAAACACCCGTTTCAGACCTTTATTTTTTCCCACCCTCACCCGCTAAGCGGGCTACAACTCAGGGGCTGGACATTCCCGACTGTTGTTGTCAAGTTTACCACGATGTCCCACTGAATTAGTCAACATCATAGCGCCAAAAAAAGCGTTTGTCTAGGACAAATTGAGGCCCATGCGCACTGTAGAGCCCGGCTAGGCAGGGCGCTCAGTGTCCAGCGTCCGGAATCTGCGGCTGCGCATCTGCCGCATGGCGGCGATCGCGCTTGGGGCTTGCAGCGCGAGAAATCCCTGCCAAGGCTGACAGCGGCTCCTTCAGGCCACCTGGTCGTGGCCTGCAGACCCAAACACCTGGGCTTTGAGGTGACTGAGCTGGTCGCGCACGCTGGCGGCTTTCTCGAATTCGAGGTTGCGCGCGTGATCCAGCATCAACTTTTCCAGCCGCTTGATCTCGCGCGACACATCCTTCGCGCTCATGTCGTCCACGCTGGCACGCAGCGCGCTCTCGGCCGCGAGGCGATCGGCTTCCCGGCCGGCCTTCTCGCTGTAGACGCCATCAATCAGGTCTTTGACGCGCTTGTTCAGCGCCTTGGGCGTGATGCCCATGGCCAGGTTGTGCGCCACCTGTTTCTCGCGACGGCGTTCGGTTTCACCGATGGCGCGTGCCATCGAGTTGGTGATGCGGTCGGCGTACAAAATGGCGCGACCTTCCAGGTTGCGCGCGGCCCGGCCCATGGTCTGGATCAGGCTGCGCTCAGAGCGCAGAAAGCCCTCCTTATCGGCATCTAGAATCGCCACCAGCGAGACCTCGGGAATGTCCAGCCCCTCACGCAGCAGGTTGATGCCAACCAACACGTCGAACGCGCCCAGGCGCAGGTCGCGGATGATCTCGACCCGCTCCACCGTGTCGATGTCGCTGTGCAGGTAGCGCACCTTGACGCCGTTTTCAGTCAGGTAGTCGGTCAGCTGCTCGGCCATGCGCTTGGTCAGCGTGGTGATGAGAACGCGCTCGTTTTTGTCTGCGCGGATGCGGATTTCCTGCAACACATCGTCTACTTGGTGCGTGGCCGGGCGCACTTCCACCAGCGGATCGACCAGACCGGTGGGCCGCACCAGCTGCTCGACCACCTGTCCAGAATGCGTGTTCTCGTAGTCAGCCGGCGTGGCAGAGACAAACACCACCTGGCGCATGCGCTGCTCGAATTCGTCGAGCTTGAGCGGGCGGTTGTCCAGCGCGCTGGGCAGGCGAAAGCCGTATTCAACCAGCGTGGTCTTGCGCGAGCGATCGCCGTTGTACATGCCGCCAAACTGGCCCATGAGCACATGGCTCTCGTCCAGAAACATCAGCGCGTCTTTCGGCAGGTAGTCGGTGAGTGTGGACGGCGGCTCGCCCGGCGCACTGCCGGAAAGATGGCGCGAGTAGTTCTCAATGCCCTTGCAATGGCCCACCTCGCTCAGCATTTCCAAGTCAAAGCGGGTGCGCTGCTCCAACCGCTGCGCCTCCACCAGCTTGCCCATGCCGGTCAGCTCCTTGAGCCGGTCGGCCAGTTCCAGCTTGATGGCCTCCACCGCGCTCAGCACCTGCTCGCGCGGCGTTACGTAGTGGCTGCTGGGGTACACGGTGAAGCGCGGGATTTTCTGGCGCACCTTACCGGTCAGCGGGTCGAACAGCTGCAGCGTCTCGATCTCGTCGTCGAACAGCTCGATGCGGATCGCCATCTCGCTGTGCTCGGCCGGGAATACGTCAATCGTGTCGCCGCGTACACGGAATTTGCCGCGCGAAAAATCGGCCTCGTTGCGGCCGTACTGCATGCGCACCAGCTGCGCGATCAGATCGCGCTGGCCCATCTTGTCGCCCACCCGCAGCAGCATCACCATCTGGTGGTAGCTCTCGGGCTTGCCGATGCCGTAAATGGCCGACACGGTGGCGACGATGATCACATCGCGCCGCTCCAGGATGCTCTTGGTGCAGCTAAGCCGCATCTGCTCGATGTGCTCGTTGATCGCGCTGTCTTTCTCGATGAACAGGTCGCGCTGCGGCACATAGGCCTCGGGCTGGTAGTAGTCGTAGTAGCTAACGAAGTACTCGACCGCGTTCTTGGGAAAGAACTCGCGAAACTCCGAATACAGCTGCGCAGCCAGCGTTTTGTTGGGCGCGAACACGATGGCTGGGCGCCCCATGCGGGCGATCACGTTGGCCATGGTGAAGGTTTTGCCTGAGCCAGTCACGCCGAGCAGGGTCTGAAATACCTCGCCGTCGTTGATGCCCTCGACCAGTTTCTCAATCGCTTTAGGCTGGTCGCCCGCTGGCGGGTAGGGCAAAAAAAGTTCGAAGGGCGAGCCTTGAAAACGCCGAAACTCGCCCTCTAGAGGTGTGTCGTTAACAACCTCACGCAGGGCGGTCGGCGGGTTGGGTCGGGTCGGGGATGAAGCCATCTGAGGATTGTGGGGCAGCCGGGTCATCGCCCTGTGCAGCGGGCTCGCCTGCCACGTGAGGCCGGCGCACCGCCGCCTTGGCCAGCACCTCCACGTAGCACTGCTCGGCGCCGGTCCGGGCCAGCGCATCGAGCGCGGCGACCAACGCGGCCGGGTGCACGGTCTGCGCCTCGGCCTGAATGGGGCCAAAGCGGCAGTCGAAATCCCAGAAATGGGCCCCTTCTGGCAGCTCGCGGCGGCGTTCGCGCTGGATGTATTTGCGGATGTCGTGCTTGACAGCTTCGAGCACGCGATCGGGGTGTTTGCCCTCGGGGCGCAGGGGGTATTTTTTTCGCATGGCGGTCCTTCAAAGGGTGGTCGCCCTGGTCGGACGTTGCACAACACCGAATTATCGGTGCAGTGTCAAGCCGTAGCCACCCTCGTCCAGGTTGCGGAACGGGCCAAACACCGCCGCCAATGCCGCGCCCTCGGCCTGTTGCCAGTGTTCGAGCACGGTGCGCTCCTCCACCGTGAGCGCTTCAGGGTCGGGCGTTTCGCCGTGCTGGCCCACGATGCCGAGGTAGGCGGTGTAGACCGGCGCCACCAGCGCGGCATCGCCCAGGCTGGCCTCCAGCGTTTCGCGAAACAGGCGTTCGGCCGCCTCGCGCTGTGTTGTGGAACTGCCGTCGGGAACATAGAGTTTGAGGGTGTAGGTCATGGCGGCGCGGTGACAGAGCAAACAGGGTGCGGGGCACAATGGGCCGATTATTGCCCTGGCCAGCGCCACCCCGACCGCATGCAAACCACCCTGCCCACCCCAAGCAAAGACGAAATTGCCCTGCTGCCCGAGTTCGGTCGGCTCGGGCTGGACCGCATCACGCTGGTGGCATCGGCTCAACAGGCGCGCGAAGCCGCAGCGGCGCTGGCCGACCACGCGGTCTGGGGTTTCGACACCGAGAGCAAACCGACCTTCGTCAAAGAGCAGCTGTCCGACGGGCCGCACACGGTGCAGCTCGCCACGCTGAAACAGGCCTGGGTGTTTCAGCTGCAAGACCCGGCCTGCCGCGACACGGTGGCGGGTCTGCTGGCGCAGGCCAGGCACACCAAGGCAGGTTTTGGCCTGGGCGACGACATCAAGCGCATCCAGTCCAAGCTGCTGGTCGAGCCGGCCGGGGTACTGGAGCTCAACACCGTGTTTCGCGAGCGCGGTTACCGCAAAGACATGGGCGTGAAAGGCGCGGTGGCGGTGCTGTTTGCGCAGCGCTTCATCAAGTCCAAGAAGGCCGCCACCTCCAACTGGGCCAACCCGCGCCTGACGGAGTCGCAGCTGATTTACGCCGCCAACGACGCCTTTGCAGCGGCGCGCGTGTTTGAGGCCTTGCAACGCTGACGCATCAGCGCGGCGCTGGACGCCGCCCACGCAAGGGCGTGAGCAGATCGCTCAGCCCGTTGTGGTCGATCTCGTGCATCAGCGCCAGCAGGTGGCCGATCTCACTGTTGGGAAAGCCTTCGCGAGCGAACCAGTTCAAGTAGTCGCCCGGCAGGTCGGCAATTACACGGCCTTGGTACTTGCCAAATGGCATGGCCACCGACAGCAAGCGCTCCAGATTTTCGGGTTTCATGCGGCTGCCCAGTGCGCGTCAGGCGGCATGGGCCTGGTCCAGCCAGGCGCCCACCACGCGGGAGAACTCTGCCGGCTTTTGCACCATCATCCAGTGGCCGGCCTGAAAGCCTTGCACCGCGCAGCCGGGCGTGGTGGCAAGCGCTGCAATCCAGCGCGCCGAATGGAACATGAAGGGTTTGCGCGCGCCAAACAGAAACAGCGTGGGGATTTTTGGGCCCAGCACCCGGTCCACCCGCGCCACACCACGCAGACCGCCGAACGAGCCAAACCACTGCATCGCATACGGGTAGTTCATCTGCCAGCCGATGCGCTCGGGCGGCGTCGGGCAGTGGTTCAGGCGCGCCATGAAACGGGTCATGCGGTCGCCCAGTGCGGGCCACACGCGGCCCAATTTCCAGGCCAGCGCCAGCCAGATCTGGTAGCCGGCGATCAGCAACTTTTCTTTGGGTTTGAGCGCTTTCAGATAAGCGCCCGAGTTGGTGTCACCGATGTCGGCGCCCACCACCCGCGCCACCCGGGCGGGGTGGCGCGCGGCGTACTCGTAGCCAAAAAAGCAGCCCCAGTCGTGCAACAGAAGCGTGACCGGTTCAAGGGGGCTGACCGCGTCCACCACCGCCGCGATCAGCGCCGACATCTGGTCCACCGACAGTGGGCGCGGCGGCCGACTCAGGTCAAAGCCTGGCAGCGTGAAACGCACGCAGCGGTAGCGCTCGCACAGAGCAGCCACGGTGGTGTTCCACAACCCAGGCGAGTCGGGCCAGCCGTGCAACATCACCAGTGTGGGGCCGCTGCCCTCAATATGCACCGCCACCTCTTGAACCTCGATTTGGGTTGTTTCCATTGCGTGTTTTTCCTCTCGTTCCTCGGGATCAGGCAAGCATGCTAGCGCCAGGGTTGGGAAGCGCCTTCGCTCGCGGGCCAAGGCGAAGCCCCGGCGCCGCCAATGTCACATCTTGTTGCACGATACTCCCCACCCATGCACCGAACCATATTCACCACACCCGTGGTCAACACAGTCTTGCGCAGATTTTCGATGGCGTTTCTCAGGCTCAGCGGCTGGCGCGTCGAAGGCGCACTGCCGCCGAACACCGCCAAAAGCGTGCTGATCGCAGCGCCCCACACCAGCAACTGGGACCTACCCTACACCCTCATGGTGTGTTTTGTGCTGCGCCTCACGCCCTATTGGATGGGCAAGGCCAGCATCTTCCGCGCGCCTTTTGGCGGCCTTATGCGCTGGCTTGGCGGCATTGCGGTCGATCGCTCAAAAAGCAACAACCTGGTGGCGGCTTCGGCCGAGGCGATTCGCGCAGCCGATTTTTCGTTGCAACTGATCGTGCCGCCCCAGGGCACCCGCAGCCAAGAGCGCCAATGGAAAACCGGCTTTTACTACATCGCCCAAGCGGCGCAGGTACCGATTGTGTTGGCTTATATGGATTACGCCAACAAGCGCAGCGGCCTGGGTCCGGTGTATGTGCCAACTGGTGACATGGCGGCGGACCTGGCCACGATTCAGGCGTTTTACGCGCCGTTCAAGGGCAAAAACGCAGCGTAACGCCTAAACGCGACGATTTGCCATGGTCCGCAGGACAGGGGCTGTCAGAGCGCCGCGCCCAAGCGCGTCACGCCCTCCTCGATTTTTTCCACCCCCACGGTGGCAAACGAGAGCCGCAGCGTGGCGGCGTCAGGATGTTCCGCGTAGAACGGCGCACCGGGCACAAAGGCCACATTGTTGGCAATGGCGCGACGCGCCAGCTCGGCGCCATCGCTCAGCTTCCCGCCTGCGCCGGTGAGGCGCGCCCAGATGAACAGGCCGCCTTGCGGCTGCACAAATGCAATCGAATCGCCCAACTCGCGGCGCAACGCCTTGCCCATGCAGGCGGCGCGCTCGGCATACAACGCACGCACCTTCGCCAAGGAGGCGGGCATGCGGCCGGATTTGAGGTAGTGCGTGGCAGTGGCCTGGGCAAAGGTGCTGGTGTGGGCGTCGCTGAACTGCTTGCACATGGTGGCCTTGGCCAGCAGCTCGGCCGGGCCGACCATCCAGCCCACGCGCAGGCCAGGGGACAGCACCTTGGACAACGATCCGCAATGCACCAGCAGCTCGCGGCTGCCAGGCACCTCAGCGCTAAGCGCCAGCAAGCTGGGCGGCGGCGGTGCGCCGAAATACAGGTCGCCGTACGGATCGTCTTCTACGATCAGCGTGTTGTGCCGCACCGCCATTTCCAGCACCCGTCGACGCCGCGCTTCGCTGAGCATGGCGCCGCTGGGGTTGCCGAAAGTGGGGATCAGATAGACGAACTTGGGCTTGTGCTCGGCAATTAACTGCTCCAGCGCGTCGGTCTGCACGCCCTCGCCATCGATCGGCGCGCTGATGAGCTCGGCGCCATACAGCCGAAAGCACTGGATCGTGGCCAGAAAGGTGGGGCCTTCGACGATCACCTTGTCGCCGGGCGAAATCAGCGTTTTGCCCAGCAGGTCCAGCGCTTGCTGGCTGCCGGTGGTCACAATGAGTTGCTCAGGCGCAACACCGCTCGCGCCCTTGGACGCGAGCCAAGCCGCGATTTGCTCGCGCAAGGGTTGGTAGCCCTCGGTGGCGCCGTATTGCAGCGCCGCGCCGGGCTCGTTGCTCAGCGCGGCGTTAACCGCCTCGCGGATACCCTCGACATCAAACAGCGCGCTGTCGGGAAAGCCGCCAGCAAAGCTGATGATGCCGGGCTTGCCGAGCAGCTTGAACAGCTCGCGAATGGCAGAGGTTTCAACGTTGTTGAGGCGGTCGGCGAAGGGGGTGGTGAACGACATGGTGGCACGCGGTTTGGCTGAACAGACCCAAATAGTAACCAGCGAGCACGCCGCGAACATGGCAAACAGCCAGACCACCCATCTGCCCCAATGGCGGGCCGGTCGGCAAGGCCAGCCGCGCTGCGCCACCGCTGGCTCAGAATCTGCAAAACTTTTAAAGGGCATCCCCATGAAACGCTGGAAGCTTGGCATCACCGCCCTCTGTCTGGGCCTGGGCGTGGGCTCGGCGCTGGCCCGCGATCTCGTCATGGCGATCAGCGAAGGCTCATCGGGTGGTACCGACCACGCGCGGGTCATTGCCAAGTACCAGGGCCTGGCCGACAGCATCGGAAAAAGCATCAACCAGAAGGTGAACGTGGTGTTTATCCGCGAGTTTTCGGCGCTAGAGGACGGGTTGAAGAACCAACGCTTCGATCTCGCCATGGCCCGCCCGAGCGACTACCCGGCGCGCGCAATGCGTGATTACGGCTACCGGTTTGTGGCCTCGGCCAAGCCCGAGGGTCATTGCCTGATCATCGTGCCGCAAGACTCGGACTATCAAACGCTGGCCGACATCAAAGGCAAGCGCATTGTGTTGCCCAACCCGGCGGCCTACATGACCAAGTTCTGCACCGCCGAGCTGCGCGACCAGGGCATTGATTTGGCCAAGGAAAAGGTGGAGCGGGTGCGCGAGCAAGGTGCGATCCCGTTTTACCTAACCAACAAGTTTGGCTACGTGGGCGGTGTGGCGTCGTATTCGGGCGTGGCCAAGTCGCTGGAAAAAACGGGGCATCGGGTGCTACACAAAAGCGTGGCCCAGCCCTACTTCCCCCTGATCGTGAGCAAAGACCTGAGCGCTGCTCAGGTGCAGTCCATACAGCGCGTTGTGTTGAGCCTGAGCGAGACCGAAAACGGTCGCGCTGTGCTCAAAAACATCGGCATTCAGGGCTTTGATACCGGCACCGAAAAGCGCTTGCAGGATTTGTTGGCGTGGCTGGGTGCCTAAAGACGTCTGGCGGTTGTGACAGGGTGGGCACGGCGGGCAAGACGTCTGTTCGGTTGGAGCCTGCCACAGCACTGCGGTTGCTAGCAACAGCAGCAACAACAACAGCAACAGCACAAGTCAGCGCCCTCGCAGAGCAGCCGCCTGGCGATAAACTCGCCAGCCATGAAGCCTGCCGCCATCAAAGCCTTTTTCGCCACCCTACAGGCGGCCAATCCACAGCCGCAGACCGAGCTGGAGTACACCAGCGTGTTCGAGCTGCTGGCCGCTGTGCTGTTGTCAGCGCAGGCAACCGATGTCAGCGTGAACAAGGCAACGCGACGGCTGTTTGTGGTGGCGAACACGCCACAGAAAATTCTCCACCTGGGTTTGGCCGGGCTGGAGGACCACATCAGAACCATTGGTCTGTTTCGCAGCAAAGCGCGGCACCTGCTGGAGACCTGTCGCCTGCTGGTGGAGCAACACGAAGGCGAGGTCCCCAGCACCCGCGAAGCCTTGGAGGCGCTGCCTGGGGTGGGCCGCAAAACAGCCAACGTGGTACTCAACGTGGCGTTTGGCCAGCCGACGATGGCAGTCGACACCCACATCTTTCGTGTCAGCAACCGCACCGGCCTGGCGCCGGGCAAGACGCCGCTGGCGGTGGAGCGCCAGCTGCTCAAACGCGTGCCGGCGGCCTATGCGGTGGATTCCCACCACTGGCTGATCCTGCTGGGGCGCTATGTGTGCCTGGCGCGCAAACCGCGGTGTTTTTGCTGCGCGGTGGCGGCTTGCTGCGATTTCAAACCCAAGACGCCGGCCTGAACACGCGCAACCGTCAAGGCGCCATCCAGTCCTGCACGGCGGGAAAACTCAGCGCTGCCACGGTCAGCGTGTGCAGCACCAGCCCGACCAGCGCGCCCACCAGGGTGCCGTTGATGCGGATGAACTGCAGGTCACGCCCGATGTTGCGCTCCAGCACCGCGCTCATCTCGACCGCATCCCAGGCGCGCACCCGCTGCGCTACAAAATCCACCACGCTCTCGCGGCTGTCTTCCAGCACCCGCAGCAGCGCCAGCTGACCCTGCTGGTTGATCGTCTGGCGCAAGGCTGGGTCGTCTTGCACCTGCTGCCCCGCCGCCTGTACCAGCCGCGTGATGCGATCGGTCAGCAAACCCTCTGCTTGTTGAGCGTCGCTTTTTAGCGTCTGCAAGAGATCGTGCCACCAGGCTTCAGCGGGTTCGTTCCACTGCGACTGGTCCAGCCAGGCGTCGCGCCAGCGCGCCACCTGGGCTTGCCAGTCGGTATCGGTCTGCAGCTGTTCAATGCTTTCTGTCACCCAGCCATCAAACCGCTGGCGCAGCCCGTGCTGCGGGTTGTCTGACACCTCGGCCAAGGTGCGGGTGAGCGCGGCGACCAGCTTTTTTGTGGCCAGCCGGGCCGCCACCTGGTCCAGGCCCACGTACTTCAACTGCTTGAGCTCCAGCGCGATGGCGTCGGTAAAACGCTCTTGCACCCCCTCTTGCCCAGCCCACCGAGAGAGCTGCGACAACAGACCGCTCAGCCACTGTTGGTGGTGCCCATGCGCTGTCAGCGCGCCAAGCGCCTGGCTGCCGAGCGCGGCCAGATTCACCTCGCGTAGCAAGCGCTGCGCCAGCCGCCCGACCGCTTCGCGCACCGCTGTGCGGTCCAGCGCGGCGAGCAGGGTAGGCGCGGCCTGCAGCAGCCAAAGGGACACGCGGCGCGCTGAGGCCGGGTCGGCCAGCCAGCGGCCGAGCTGGGCGCCCAGATCCCAGCGCGCCAGCGCTTGCTGCACATGCTCGGTGGTGAGGAAGTGATCGCTCAGAAAACGCGCCAGTTGCGCGCCCAGGCGGTCTTTGTTGGCCGCGATGATGGCGGTGTGCGGGATGGGCAAACCGAGCGGGTGGCGAAACAGCGCCACCACCGCAAACCAGTCGGCCAGGGCACCGATCATGGCCGCCTCGGCCGCCGCGGCCACATAGCCCCAGGCGGCATGGCGCGGCCCCATCAACACCGCCAGCACATAAACCACCGCCGCCAGCAGCAGCAGGCCCAGCGCCAGCGTTTTCATACGGGCAAGGCTATGGGGTGGGGACGGTGAAAGGAAGGACATGCGGGGCGCTTCGCCCCGGAATTCAGAGCGTGATCTGAATATAGCCCCCAGGCTCTGGCGCCTGCTCGGGCCACTGGTGCACGCCCTCGATGGTCTGCGCACCCTGAGCGGCGAGGTAGCACACCGCGCGAATCACGCCAGCGTGGCAGATCCACACCGCGTCCGCTGCGCCGCTCTCTCGGGTGGCGGCGGTGGTCTCAGCCAGTGCCGCGCCCACGCGATCAATCACCTGCTGCGTGCTCTCGCTGCCGCCAAAACGGTGGTGGGCAAAGTTGGCCATCCAGCCGTCAAACGCGCCGCGCGGGATTGCGTCCCAGGCTTTCAACTCCCACTGGCCGAAGTCCATTTCGTTCAGGCGTGAGTCCACCGTGGGCGCGGCCAGGTCGGCGCGCTGCGCCCGCACGGCGCCAGCCAGTTGCTGCGCACGGCCCAGCCCCGAGACCCAGAGCGGCGCAGCCAGCGGCAACACACTCGCCAGTGTGGCGGCCACGGCCTGCGTGTGATCGGGGTCGGCCGGTACATCGCTGGCGCCATAGCACAGGCCGCTGGCCAGCTGCACCCGAGCGTGGCGCACCAGCCAAAGCCTCATGCCAAGCCGAGCGCGAAGCCCAGGTAAAACAGCAACTCGCTCGCCTGCTGGGTGGCACCCAGGCCATCGCCTGTGAAGCCTTGCAAACGCCGGCGCAACAGCTGCCAGATCCACGCCAGGCCCAACACCGCGCCGAGCACCGCTTGCCACCAGGGCGCAGTGGGCAAAGCCCACACCACCAGCGCCAGCGCGAGCGCCGACCACAGCAGTGCGACGAGCAGGCTGCCGGTGCCAATCGCCTCCGCCAGTGGTTTGGATTTCGACGCCGCGGTGTCACCCACATGCGGCAGACTTCGAACCACGATCAGCGGCAGAAAGCGCGAGATCACGTGCGCGGCAAACAGCGCGGCCAGCGCCGGCCACAGCCCAGCGCTTTGTGCGATCAGCGCCAGCAGCGCGATCTTGCCCAGCAGCGCCAACACCAGCGCCAGCGCTCCAAAGCTGCCGACGCGCGGGTCTTTCATGATGTCGAGTGCACGCTCGCGGTTCATGCTGCCGCCCAGGCCGTCGGCCAGATCGGCCAGCCCGTCTTCGTGAAAAGCGCCGGTGAGCAAGACGCTGAACACAGTGCTCAGTGCGGCCGCCACCCAGGGCGCTGCGGGCTGCGCGGGCAGCAGCCACAGCAACGCGCCGAACACAGCGGCGGTGAGCGCACCCACCAGCCAGCCCACGCCGGGGAAATGCGCGGCGCTGGCGCGCAGCATGGCGGGCGAGAAACCGACCCAGTCGGCGAGTCGGCCGGTGATGGGGATGCGGGTGAAGAATTGGACAGCCAGCAGGTAATTTCTGATCGCTGCGCTGCGCTGCTGCGTATCTTCAGTTGGGCGCTCTTGTTCCACAACGTGCATCCTTCAGTTCGTTTGCCCCGGGTCTTTCGACAAGCTCAGCACAGGCCCCGTCAGAGGGCTCGCGGTGGCTTCGACCGGCTCAGCCCGCACGGATGTTTGCAATTCGTTTGCGGGCTCTTGCCGCGACACGCCCGCCGCCTCGAAGCATGCCATTTCCCGCAGCAGCGCACAGCTGGACACCAGCAGCGGCCAGGCCAGCGCCGCGCCCGAACCTTCGCCCAGCCGCAGGCCCAGATCGAGCAAGGGTTCGGCTTTCAGATGAGCCAGCATCAGTGCGTGACCCTGTTCGCCCGAGCGGTGGGCAAACACACAGCGCTGCAACACAGCGGGCTGCACCGCGCTGGCCACCAGCACGGCTGCGCTGGCGATAAAACCATCGACCACGATCACGCGGCGCTCCTGCGCGGCCTGCAACACCGCGCCCACCAGCGTGGCGATCTCGAAGCCACCGAAAGCGGCCAGGGCGTCCAGCGGCTGGGTGGCGCTGGCGTGGCGCGCGAGCACCTGGCGCAGCACACCGATCTTGCGTTGCACCGCCTCGGCATCGAGCCCGGTGCCGGCGCCGGTGCAGTCGGCCACGTCAAGCCCGGCCAGGCGCGCCAGCAGCATGGAGGCCGCCGAGGTGTTGCCAATGCCCATTTCACCCAGCAGCAAGGCGTTGCCCGGCAGCTCGCGCACCACCTGCTGCCCGTTGGCGATCGCTTGCGCGCACTGCTCGGCTGCCATGGCCGGACCTTCCATCGCGTCGGCGGTACCGGGCGCGATCTTGTGGACGCGCAAACCCGCGCGCGGCGCGAAGTCGTGCGCCACGCCGCAGTCCACCACGGTGAGCGCAATGCCGTGCTGGCGCGCCAACACACTGACAGCCGCGCCACCGGCCAGGAAGTTCTCCACCATCTGCCAGGTCACGTCGCTCGGATAGGCGGAGACACCGTGCGCCGCCAGGCCGTGATCGGCCGCGCAGACCAGCATCTGCGGATCGTGCAGCGCTGGCGCGTCGCTGCCCAGAATCAGGCCGATGCGCAGCGCCAGTGTTTCCAGGCGACCAAGCGCGCCCAGCGGTTTGGTTTTGTTGTCCAGGCGGTGCTGCAAGCGGGCGGCCAGCTCGGGCTGTTGCAGATCGGAAAGGCTGAGGTTCATGTCGGTGTTCATGGCGTGGGTGCGATGAGCCGGTCGAGCACGCCGGGCTCGAAATGGGTTTGGATGAAATCGGCCAGGCCGTCGAACACCGTGTCCAGCGTCGGCACCGCCGCGCCAAACAACGCCTGCAAGACGCGCGGGTCTTCAAACAGACCGTGCAGGTAAACGCCGAGCACGTTGCCGGCCGCGTTCTGCCAGCCCAGCCCCGGCAACACCTCGCGCGCGACGGCGCCCGCCGCCGCCATGGCTGGGTGTTGCGCGGTCTGGCCGTGGTGGATTTCGTAGCCCGACACCGGCACGCCCGAGAGCGCCGCCCACCGACCATCCAGCGGCGCGAAACAGCTGCTGGTATGGCGCACGGTTTTCTGCGGATCGAAGGCGGTCACCAGCGGCAGCAGGCCCAGGCCGGGCGCGTTGCCGCCGGCCATCGGCTCGATGCCGTGGGTGTCGATCAGCGCCTCGCCCAACACCTGCAAGCCGCCACAGATACCCAGGACCGCCTTGCCCTGCGCCGCGTGCGCTGCCACCGCGCGGTCCAACCCCTGGGCGCGCAGCCAGGCCAGATCGGCGCTGGTGGCCTTGGAGCCCGGCAACACGATCCAGTCGGCTGCTGCGCAGTCGGCTGGCGTGCGCGCCCAGACCAAGCGCACACCCGGCACATTCTTCAATGGCTGGAACTCGTCAAGGTTGCTGATGCGCGGCCAGGCGATGACAGCGATGGTGATGCGCACCGCGCCGCTGCTGCGGGTTTTGTCGTCAAAGACACCGTCTTCTTCCGGCAGGCCGTGCGTCCACCACATCGGCAACGTGGCCACCGTGGGCACATCGGTGAGGTCCTGCAGTTGCTGTGGCGCCGGCGCGAGCAAGGCCACATCGCCGCGAAATTTGTTCAATACGAAGCCGTGGATCAGCGCGCGTTCGTCTTGCGGCAACAAGGCCCAGGTGCCGTACAGATGCGCAAATGCACCACCCCGGTCGATGTCGGTCACCAGCAGGCAACGCGCTTGCGCATGGCGCGCCACGCGCATGTTCACGATGTCACTCGCGTGCAAATTGATCTCGGCTGGCGAGCCAGCGCCTTCGATCACCACCACGTCGTTCTCAGCGCGCAAGGCATCGAGCGCTGCGGTGATGGCGGGCCACACCTTTTCGCTGCGTCCTCGCCAGGGCAAGGCGCTCAGTTCCCGGTTGAACTGGCCCATCAGCACCACCTGGCTGCGCGTGTCAGCCTCGGGTTTGAGCAGCAATGGGTTCATGCGCACATCAGGCTCAGCGCGTGCCGCAAGCGATTGAAAGTACTGGGCAGAACCGATCTCGCCCCCGGCCACAACACGGGCGTTGTTGCTCATGTTCTGCGCCTTGAACGGTGCCACCTTGAGTCCCTGGCGCAGGTAGTGGCGGCACAGCGCGGTGGTCAGCCAGCTCTTGCCCGCGCCGCTGGTCGTGCCGAGCACCATCACACACACTGCAGTCATCTTGATATCTCCATTTGGGCTTGCAAGGCGGCGACCAGCGCGGCCTGCGCATCGGGCGGTTGCACGCTCAGGCGCCAGTGATCGGGCAGGCCCAGCGAGCGCGTGTCGCGCAGTTTGATACCGGCGGTGCGCAGCGCATTTGCGTCCAGTGGCCTGGCGGATCGGGCGCAGAAGAACGGCGCGTGGCTGGCTAGGCAGGTCCAACCGAGGGCTTGCAAACTGTCGATCTGCGCTGTCTTCCACCCGGCCAACCGCTGGCGGCTGTCGGCCAGCCAGGCCTGCGCATCGGCCTGCACCCAGACACCGAGCATGGCAACCGCGTGCGCGCCCAGCGGCCAGGAAGGCGCCAGCGCGTGAAGCGATTCCGCCAGCGCCCGTCCGTGCAGCGGCGCGATCGCGTAAGCACCACGCACCCCCGTGAGCCCCAGCGCCTTGTTCGGCGACCAGAGTTGCCAGACGCGCTGCAGCGCGGCATCACCCAGCGAGCAGGCGCCCGTCAAGCGCAGGGGCTCATAGGCACGGTCCAGCACCACCATCCCACCCTGCTCCGCCAGTTCGGCGGCCATGGGCTCGGCACCACCCAGCGGGCTGGACGGTTCGCACAACCACAGCAGATCGACCTGCGCTGGGTCATCCACACGCGCCAAGCCCCAGGCAGACGCCGCACGCGTGTAGTCGCCATAGGCCAGCGCCGGAGCCCAGGCGCGTTGCGCGCCAGCCAGCCGCAGGGCGGCAGTGATGCGCGCGATGAACTCGCTGGCGCTGGCCGCGAGCACGATGCGCTCGGCCGCCACGCCGTGGAAAACCGCCAGCCGCTCGCACAGAGCCGTGTAAGACGGGTCGGGATAGCGGCGCGGATCGGCCTGGTGCAGCGCGGCCAGCGCCATCGGGCAGGGGCCGCAGGCGTTGGCGTTGGTGGAAAAGTCCCAGCGCGGCACACCCAGCGCATCAGGCCCGCCGTGGTCGGTGTTCATGGCAGCACGCCCTGTGCGATGCCTGCCGCGGCAAAAACCACTGCCGTCAACCCAGCCAGCGCAGCCAGCAGCCCCACCACCCGGCCAGCCAGCTGCAACGCGCGCGCCAGGTCCGCCGCTTGCGGGCTGCGGCCAGCTGGGTTGAGCTGGTACACCCCAGGCTTGCTCAGTCGCACATCCAGCGCCAGCGCCATGGCAGCCATTGGCCAGCCGCTGTTGGGCGATGGCGTCTGCCGCGCTTGCGTTCGCAGTTCTCGCCAGCGGCATGCGCCGCAGACCAGCGCCAGCAAGCCCGCCGTGAGGCGCGCTGGTGGCCAAGAAAGCACATCGTCGGCGCGGGCGGCCCATTTGCCGGCCCAGGTCCAGTCGCGGCCCTCACGCGCGCCCCGATAGCCCCACATGGCGTCCGCGGTATTGGCAAAGCGGTAGAGCGCAGCACCCGGCAGGCCAGCGATGGCAAACCAGAACAGCGGCGCCACCACCGAGTCGTTGAGGTTTTCGGCCAGGGACTCGATGGCGCTTTCGCGCACCTGTGTGGCGTCCAGCACGGTCACGTCGCGGCTGACCAACCAGGCCAGGCGCTCGCGTCCAGCGGCCAGCGTTTCATTCAATGCATCCTCCACCGCTTTGACTTCATCACGCAACATGCGCCAGGCCAGCATGGGTTTGAGCAACAGCCCCAACACCAACGTTTGCAGCCACCCAGGTGCAGCATCCAAAAGCCAAACCGCGGCCCAGCTCAGCAGCCACACAGCCAGCGCGCCCGCACCCCAGGCCAATGCGCCGCGCCAGAACATCCAGCGCTGTTGGTTGCCAGCCACATTGGCCAATGGCGCGGTGCGTTGCCCAACCCAGCCCAGGTAGCCACCCATCCACACAACAGGATGCCAGCGAGCCGGTGGCTCACCCCAGACGCGGTCCACGGCGAGCGCCACCAGCACAGCCACCGCACCCAGCACGCCGGGATGCAGCACGGCCCAGGCGGTTTGCATGTCCCAGCTCACAGCAAACACCGTTTCAGCCCGCTGCGCTCACACCCGCTCAGCCACCGTTGCGGTGGGGGGGGATGCGGGCCAACACACCGCTCTTCAATCGCTCGGGCCGGGCCTTCCATTCCAGCTCGCCTTCTGTGCCACGCTGGTGCATGAGGGCACAGACGACGACCTGCGCGGCGGTTTCGGCATCGGGCGCCAGGTCGCCCCAGTAATACGTCCACTTGCCCGCGCTCTGAACCGCCAGGGTGCAGGCGCGGTTGCAGCCGCTCATGCAGGCCTGCCCACGAAGCTGCACAGGCAGCGCCGCCCCACTCTCGGATTCGGCCGCCCACAGGGCCTCTTGCACCGCGTCAAACAGGTTCTGACCATCGGCGCGTTGCTCGCGTGAGGTGCCGGGTGTGCGGCAGGTGGTACAGACGGTGATCTGGGTGTCGGCTTGAGCAATGGGCATGGAGCGCGTGGGAAATCAGGTGGTTAAAAACGGATGGCTGCGGGCGGCGCAACTCAATCCTCAATGCCACGCTGCGCCGGAATCCCGGCGTTAAAAGCGTGTTTGATCTTGGTCATCTCGGTCACCGTGTCGGCCAATTCCACGATCTCGGGCGGGCAGCGGCGCCCGGTCAACACCACATGCACATGAGATGGCCGCTCGCGCAGGGTCTGCAGCACGCCGTCCAGCGCCAGCCAGCCGTAGATCAGCGGGTAGGTGATCTCGTCGAGCACCACCAAAAAATGACCGCCATCCAAAATGGTGGCGCGCGCCTTTTCCCAGCCGTCGCGCGCTAGCTGCGCCGAGCGCTCCAGGTCGCTGCTCTTCCAGCTAAAGCCATCGCCCAGTCCTTCGATCGGTATGCCGATCTGCTCAAACATCCGGTGTTCGCCAAAGCGAGCCGAAGGCACTTTCATGAACTGGTAAATCTTCACCGCCTTGCCGCGCCCGTGCGCTCGCAATGCAAGACCAAACGCGGCTGTGCTCTTGCCCTTGCCGTCACCGGTGTTGACGATGACCAGCCCGCGCCGCTCGCCCTCGGGTTTTTCGTACGGTTTTTCTGCGGGTGGGGTTTCAATTTGCATTCAGTTTCCTCAAAAGGTTGTCAGGGATGGGCCGGCAGCGTGACCCACTGGCCTTGCAAGGCGTGTACCGCGATGCGGTGGTCAAACACCGCCTCCAGCTGGCGATGACCCGCCACATCGTCACATGCGCCCTGGTGCACCACCCGGCCATGGGCCATCACCACCAGCTCATCGGCATGCAACGCCATGCCGATCTCGTGCAACACGCTGACCACGGTTGTGCCCTGCGCCACCAAGCCGCGTACCAGCTGCAACCAGTCAGCCTGGTGCGGCGGGTCGAGGTTGGACAGCGGTTCGTCCATCAGCAGCACCTCGGCCTGCACCGCGAGCGCCCGCGCCAGCAGCACCCGCTGGCGCTCACCTCCCGAGAGCTGACCGAGTGCCCTATCCCGCCAATCCCAAGCCTGGGTGGCCCGCAGCGCCTGCTCCACAGCAGCCAAGTCGGTTGTGCTCGGCGGGCTGAGCCAGGTCTGGTGTGGCATGCGGCCCAGCATCACCAGGTCGTGCACCAGCAGGTCGTCGCCACCGGTTTCGTTCTGGCCTAACCAAGACAGTTGCTGCGCGCGAGCCCGGTGCGCCCAGCCGGCCAAGGGCTGTCCCAGCAACCGCACCTCGCCCCGGTGCGGCAGCAAGCCCGCCAGCGCTTTCAACAGCGTGGACTTCCCCGCGCCGTTGGGCCCGACCACGCTGGTCCAGCGCCCGCGCGGCAGCGCCAAGTCGATGCTGTGCAACACCTCGGCGATGCCCAGTCGCACGCTCAAGGCCCGCGCCTGCAGCGCGGCAGCGGGTCGGCCATCAGGCTGAAAATTCATATCCCCACGCCCCGCTCGCCGCCAGTGCGCCGGTGCATCAGCCACAGCAAATAGCCCCCGCCGAGCACAGCGGTGAGCACGCCCACCGGCAGCTCCTGCGGCGCGATCAGGCCGCGCGCCAGCGTGTCGGCCGCCGTCAGCAACACGCCACCGGCCAGGCTGGAAAGCAGGATGAGGCGCGCGTGTGTCGTCTTAACGATGCTGCGCACCAGATGCGGCGCGGCCAGGCCCACGAAGGCAATCAGCCCGGTTTGCGCCACAGCGGTGCCGGTGGCCAGCGCCAGCACCGCCACCAGCGCCGCGCGCATGGGCGCCAAGGGCAGGCCCAGGCTGCGCGCGGTGGCGTCGCCCAGGCTGAGGCCATCGAGCACGCGAGCCAGCAGCCAGGCGCCGCCGCCGCACAGCAGCCACACCGCCAGCATCAGCGCGCAAGCGGTCCAGCCAACAAAGCTGGTCGAGCCGAGCATGAAGGCCTGCATCGCCTGCAGCGAGTCGGGCGAGAGCAACAACACCATTTGCGTCATCGCGCCCAGCACCACGCCCACCACCACACCGCCGAGCAACAGGCGCAGCGTGTGCTGCACGCCGCGCGAGAGCGCCAACGTGAGCAACACCGCGAGCACCGCGCCCACAAAAGCCGCGCCGGTCAGGCCCAGGCGCACCAGCGCGCTGCCGGAGAACACACTCACCACCAGCCCCGCCGGCAGGGCGCCCGCCAACATGCCCGCGCCGCCGCCGAGCGCCGCCAGCGCCAGCGCCACACCCAGCGAGGCGCCGGAGGCGCTGCCAAGCAAAAACGGATCGGCCAGCGGGTTGCGAAACAGGCCCTGCGCCACCGCGCCCGCCAGGCCCAGCAAACCCCCGGCCAGCCAGGCACCCAAGGTGCGCGGCAGGCGAATGTCCCAGACGATTTGTTGCGCCAGCGCGCGCTCAGCCGCCGGTGCCTGCGGGTCGAACAGGGGTTTCAGCAAATTCTCCAGCCCGGTGCTGCCCACGCACACGCCCAGCGCCACCAGCGCCAAGCTGATCAACAGCAGCATGAGCGCCAGCCCGGTGGCGCGACCAGAACTCACTGAGCCCCCACGCTTGCCGCTGCTCGAGGTGCGCTGCCCCAAGCAGAGGGAGCGACCCCGGCCGTGCCGGTCCATTGGGCTGATCCGGCTTGGGACGGCCCGGCGGCGGATCGTTCTGCTTTTGGCGCCTCTGCTTTTGGCGATTTCTCCACCAGACAGCGCGCCATGATGCGCGCGGCCTCGGCCATGCGCGGCCCGGGGCGCACCAACACATTGGCCTCCTCGACCGGAAACACACACAGCCGCTGCTCGCGCAACGCGCGCATGCCCGCCCAGCCCGGCCGCTGCGCCATGCCATCGGCGCTGCGCTGGCCGACCATGATCAGGTCGGGGTTCGCGCGCACGATGTACTCGGGGTTGAGCTTGGGAAACGGGCCAAGCTTTGTAGGCACGATGTTTTTTGCGCCAAGCCGCGTCAGCGTCTCGCCAATAAACGACGACTCACCCGCCGCATACGGCCCCTGGTTCACCTCGAAATAAACGCGCATCCCGCGCGCGCTAGCCGGCACCGACTGCGCCGCCGCCGACACGCCAGCATCGATCGCGCGCCAGACTTTCTGCGCATCGGCAACGCCCAGCAACTGGCCCACGGTGAGCAAGACGCGCTGCACCTCGGCATGGGTTTTGGGCTCCAGCGCCACCACCGAAATGCCCAGCGTTTTCAGCCGCTCGCCCACGCGCGACGAGGTGGCCATCAGCACCACATCGGGCCGCAGCGCCACGATCGCCTCCACGTTTGGATCCAGCCCGCCACCCACGGTGGGCAGGCGCTGCACGCTGGCCGGGTAGTTGGAATAGCGGTCCACCCCCACCAGCCGGTCGCAACGGCCCAGCTCGCACACCGTTTCGGTGAGCGAGGGCAGCAAACTCACGATGCGCTGCGGCGCTGCCCCCAGCCGCACCACCACGCCGCGGTCGTCGGTGACCTGCACCGGCTGGGCGAAGACGGGCGCTGCGACAGCTGCGCAGAGCAGCAGGAAGAAAGGCTTCATCAAACGCGCGGGCCACCAGCGGTTCATAGCGCCTCCTTCAGCGCGAGCGGCAAGCCAGCCACCATGAGGGTGACACGCCCGCAGCACGCCGCCACCGCTTGGTTCAGACGGCCCAGCGCATCCACAAAAACGCGCACCTCGCGCCCGAGCGGAATCACCCCGAGCCCAATCTCGTTGCCCACCAGCACCACAGGGCCACGCGCGCTGGCGATGGCCGCACACAGCGCCTCGGTGGCGGCGACCACACCTGCCTCGTCCAGCGCGTCGGCCGGGTTCAGCGGCATCGTCAGATGGGTCAACCACAGTGTGAGGCAGTCGATCACCACCAGTGTTTGCGGCTCGCTGCCGCGGCGCAGCGCCTCAGCCAGCGCGAAAGGTTCTTCCACCGTGACCATGCCCGGCACCCGCTCAGCGCGGTCAAGCTGATGCCGCGCGATGCGCTCGCGCATCTCGTCGTCCCAGGCCTGTGCGGTGGCGATCAGCAGCGCACGGTGGGCGGGCGCCGCCGCCAGCCAGTTGGCCGCCAGCGTCTCGGCCCGGCGCGACTTGCCGCTGCGCTGACCACCGAGGACGAACTCGCTCGTGGCCACGCTCACGTCACAACCCCGCCGCCGGGCCGCCCCAAGGCGGGGAGCGCCCCCTCGGGGGGCAGCGAACCGCGAAGCGGCGGAGCGTGGGGGCCATCCTCCCCGCCGCCGGGCCGCCCCAAGGCGGGGAGCGCCCCCTCGGGGGGCAGCGAACCACACGCAGTGGGGAGCGTGGGGGCCACATTCATCATCCAGTCCAGCACGATGCGGTGCAGCTGCTCCACACCATCGGTCAGCGCCGCCGGACCGGGCTGCAAAATGTCGGCCGATTTGATCTCGAACACCTGACCATTCACCACCGCTGGCACCGCTTCCCAGCCGGGCCGGGCCATCACTTTTTCCGGGCGAAATTTCTTGCCGCACCAGGAGCCGATGATGATGTCGGGCGCGCGGCGCACAATCTCCAGTGGGTCGGCAATGATGCGACCCTTGCCCATCGCCTGCACGGCCAATTCGGGAAACACATCGTCGCCCCCGGCAATGCCCACCAGCTCCGACACCCAGCGGATCGCGCTGATGGGCGGCTCGTCCCACTCCTCGAAATACACGCGCGGCCGGCGCTTGCCGGCGGCCTGCTGCGCGCGCACCACCGCCTCGATCTGCGCCAGCCGATCGCGCATGAGCGCCATCTGCGCCAGCCCTTCGTCGACACAGCCCACCGTGGCCGCCACTTGATACAACATGGAAAAAATCTCGTCCACGCTGCGCTGGTTGAACACAGTCACCTGCACACCAGCACGGATCAGCGCCGCCGCAATATCGGCCTGCAAATCGGAAAAACCGAACACGCAGTCGGGCTGCAGCGCCAGAATTTTGTCCACCTTGGCGGTGAGAAACGCACTCACCTTGGGCTTCTCGTCGCGCGCTCGGCGCGGGCGCACCGTGTAGCCCGAGATACCGACAATGCGCGCCTCTTGCCCCAGGCAGTACAGCCACTCGGTGGTTTCTTCGGTGAGGCAGACGATGCGCTGCGGGCCGGGGCGCTGTGAGTCGGGTTGGTGCTTCATGTCCATTCCTTCTGATCAAACAAGGCTGCTGCGGCCGAGTGATTCGACGCAAACCAGGCGTGGAAATAGCTCGCGCGCAAAGCACCGCGCTGGTACACCGCCTCGCCCGTTTTCGTGACGCCGCCGCGCACCGACTCGGTATGCAGCACAGACGCCAACTCGGTCTCGCAGCGCGAGTAATGAAAGCTGTGACCGCGCAGCGTACCCGCAGCCAGATTCAGCTGGTGTGGCCCCAGGGCCGCCAGCCGCTCGCCCACGCGCACCCGCCCGGGCAGCAGGCCCCAGCCGGCGTGGGCCTGACTGTTGCGGTCAATCAGCTCGTCAAACAAAACCATCATTCCGCCGCACTCGGCCCAAATCGGCAGCCCGGCCTGCACATGGGCGCGCAGACTGTCGCGGCTGGTCTCGCTGCGCGCCAGCACCGCCGCATGCAATTCGGGGTAGCCACCGGGCAGCCAGACCGCGTCGCAGGCGGGCAGCGGCTCGTTGACCAGTGGCGAAAAAAAGACCAGCTCAGCGCCGAGCGCGTGCAGCGCATCGAGGTTGGCCGGGTAAATGAAGCTGAAAGCGGCATCGCGTGCCACCGCGATGGTGCGTCCGGCGAGCAGCCGTGGCGCGGGTGCCTCCATAAGCGGCGCGGGGAAGTCCACCGACCAGGCCTGCCAGCCGGCGTCGGTCATGCGGCCCAGCGGCGTCTCAGCCAGCGCGTCGGCCGCCACATCGAGCCGCTCCAGCGCGTCGGGCAACTCACTGGCGGCGGTGAGACCCAGGTGGCGCTCGGGCAACACGCAGGCCGGGTTGCGCAACAGAGCCCCCAGCCAGCCCGAGGCCGCGCTTTCGCCTTCACCCTCGCCCAGCGAGTCTTGCAACATCTGCGCGTGCGCCTCGCCCGCCACCCGGTTGGCCAGCACACCGGCCCAGCGCAAACCCGGGCGGTAGTGCGACAGACCAAACGCGAGCGCGCCAAAGGTGCCGGCCATGGCACTGGCGTCGATCACCGCGAGCACCGGCAAGCCCAGCCGCTGCGCCAGATCGGCCGCGCTCGGCTCGCCGTCAAACAAACCCATTACCCCTTCGATCACGATCAGGTCGGCCTCCAGCGACGCAGCATGCAGCCGCGCCCGAATGTCGGCCTCACCCGTCATCCACAGGTCGAGGTTGTGCACCGGCGCACTGGTGGCAAGCCCGAGCCACAGCGGGTCCAGAAAGTCCGGCCCACACTTGAACGCCCGCACCCGCCGCCCCTGGCGCACATGCAGCCGCGCCAGGGCAGCGGCCACGGTGGTCTTGCCCTGGCCGGAGGCAGGCGCGGCGATGAGGACGGCGGGGCAGCGGGCCATGCTTATTTCGGTGCCCATCTCACACCGGCATAAAACGACCGCCCGGCCGTGCCATAGGTGCGAGCAACTTCATACTGCTTGTCGCTCACGTTGTCGATGCGCGCCAAGAGCGTCCAGTCTTTGGCAATTGCCGTGCTGGCGCTGAGGTTGAGCAGGCTGTAGCCGCTGAGCACGCGAGTATTGCCGGCACGGTCAAAACGCTTTCCTGAGACCTGCGCGTCGGCGCCCAGCAGCCAGTTACCAACGCGGGTATCGGCAGCCAACGTGCCGTGTTGCTTGGCGCGCCGAGCCAGCTGCTTGCCAGTGCTAAGGTCACGCGGATTCTGTACGTCAAGCGAGGTGCGTAGGTTGACTCCGCCAATTGCAGACGCCGCTGACAGCGTAACGCCAGCGTATTCGGCGCGTGCCGTGTTCGTGTAACAGCCAAACCTCGACGCACAAGGGCCAGCGGCGCCAAAGGTGATCAGGTTGCTGACCTTGTTGCGATAAGCCACCAAGCCGGCGCTGCTGGCGCCCTGCGCCCAGCGCAGGCCGAGTTCAACGTTGCGGCTGCTCTCGGGCACCAGTGTTGCTACGCCGTACTCACTGAAGCGCTGATACAACGTGGGCGCACGAAAGGCAGTGCCAGCCGAAGCTGTTGCACGCCAAGCAGGCGTGAACGCGAACGCGTAGGCAGCGCTGCCGGTGGTCTTGCCGCCGAACTCGCTGTCTTTGTCATGGCGCACATTGAGCTGCAAAGTGTGCGCTTGGTGGCTAAAGCCGTAACCCAGCGCAAGTGCGTTTTGCGAACGACCCTTATCGATGGGTGCATTCTTCAGCTCGTCTGCCCTGCGCTCCAGGGCGGCGGTCAACAAGTGCTCGCCCAGCCGAAGCTCGTTGAACAGCGTGTAGCTTCGTAGGCGCGTTTGCGTGAGGTACGGCGAAGGCTTGGTTTCGTAGCGGTCGTTGGACTCATTCACCAACACGCGCGTGCTCCACGCGTCGGTCCACTGCGCTTGCCAGGTCAAGCCCAGCGTTTCCAGCTTGTGCAAGCTGCGGTCGTCAGCGCCCAAACCGCTGTCGTAGCCTGAATTGACATCGCTGGTCAGGTAGGTCGCTTCAAGGCGCTGCGCCTTGTCGAGCTGAAGACCCAGTCTAAGGTTGGCCGATTGGCTGCGGTAGCCATCTTTGTCGGGATTTTGGCCGGTAATGGGACGAGCGTTGAAGCCATCGCTTTTTTCATAAGCGACGCCCAGTCCGTAGTCAAAGGTTCCGGTGGCACCGCTGAATCCGGCATCGAGCTTGCGGGTGTTGTAGGTACCCAAGCCCACGCCAAAAAAGGGAGCAAAGCCAGCTTCACCGCGCTTGGTGAAGATTTGAATCACGCCACCGATCGCGTCTGAGCCATAAATAGCTGCCGCTGGGCCACGGAGCACCTCGATGCGGTCAATCAATGCCAGAGGAATGGCCTGCCAGGTCGCACCACCTGTAGATTGGGAATCGACGCGCACGCCATCAACATAAACAGCGGTAAAACGCGATTCGGCTCCGCGTAAGAACACGCTGGTGTTGGTGCCGGGGCCGCCGTTACGCGCCATCTCGACGCCGGGGAGGCGCTTGAGTACGTCGGCAAGGCCTACCGCGCCACTGCGTTCGATCTGTGCGCGGTCAAGAATACTAACGTCCGCGACTACATCGCTCAGAGGCTGAACCACCCGTGTCGCCGTCACCACCGTCTCGGGCAGGGTTTGGGTTTGGGCGTGGGAGATCGTGGCCAGAATAGCCAAGGGAAGCGCGGCCAGAGGCGCGCGCAGATTGCGGTTTTTCATGAGAAGACAGACACAGAAGATGCCCTCGCCGTCCTCCCCGACAGCGCATGGGCGTTCACGGTGGCGCGCCTTTGCAGACGCACCACCACCGTGTTGGCCGGTATCCGGGCTGACAGAACGACCGACATCACCTTCCCAGGCGCACAAGGCGCCCAGTGGTTGATAGATGCCAGCTGAAGGAGCCGAAGAAAAGGTTCTTTGGCCGCTTCGTCTGCTTACCGTTGCGGGGGCAGCGCAGGTTAGGTCAGGGCTCGTTTGAGCCTGTCCCTCCTGCTTCCCGTTGAACTGTGGCCTGAGAACCAGGCCACGAGCACCAACGAGGTTGATTGTAGGCTGGGGTTGCTCGCCACGACCCTACAATCGCCGGCTATCTCCGTCTCACCATGGCCGAAAACCACCACCTTGATCAAATAGCCGAACGCGTGGAGCGGCTTCTGTTGCGCCACGACGAGCTGCAACGCACCAACGCACTGCTGCACCAGCAGCTGCAGGCGATGCAGGGCGAGCGCGACTCGCTGAAATCACGGCTGAACGCAGCGCGGGCCCGCATTGACGCTTTGCTCGACCGGCTGCCTGTCAACAGTGCGCCCACGTCTGGACGCAACGCATGAACGCCACCGCAACCGCAACCGCCAAGCAGACCGAGGTCCAAATCATGGGCCAGAGTTATTTGCTTGCCTGTCCACCGGGCGGCGAGTCGGCACTGCTGGATGCGGTGCAGCGCGTCGACACCGCTATGTGCCGCATCCGTGACGCGGGCAAGGTCAAAGCACGCGAGCGCATTGCGGTGCTGGCTTCGCTCAACCTGGCGTTTGAGCTGTCGCAACTGGCGTCTGAGCGGCTGCATGGCAACGCCGCCGCCCCCGCGCCAGCCGCTGTGCTCGCTGACACAGCGCAACCTGGCGATAGCGCCACCCAGGCTCGGTTGGCGGACCTGGTAAGGCGGCTGGACAACGCGCTAAGCGGCGATGGGCAGCTGCTCTGAATTTGCTGCGCCTACCACCCATCTGTGGCAGGCGGTTTCTGTCACACCGAAGCCCAACCCAGGCCTGCACGGGCCTACAATCTAATGGTCTGCAGTGCATGCCGGGCTTTATATTTCCTTGAACCAATGCTCCCTGAGCACGGGCTAGGAACATTACCTGATTGGTGTGAGCATCTCGCGTCAGATGAACCCGAAGTCAGGTTGACCTGGCCCACCTGAACCCCCGGTTCAGGATGACGGTCCGGTGGCACTTGCAGACACCCCCATTCGAAACACCCGCCTGCGCCGCTTCGCGCTGGGTAGACTCAGCCGCTGTCCGTTGCGCCGACCAGCGCCTTGTCTCACCCTGAAGCACGTCCCCTCTCATGATCTTTGAACCTGTGCTCATTTTTGAATTGGCCATGCTCGGTCTTTGCACCGGTTTTCTAGCGGGGCTGCTGGGCATTGGCGGCGGGATGATCATGGTGCCGTTTATCACCATCATCCTGAGCCACCGGGGCGTGTCGCCCGACCTCGCGGTGAAGATGGCGATCGCCACCTCAATGGCCACTATCATTTTTACCTCGCTCTCCAGCGTGCGCGCCCACCACAAGCGCGGAGCGGTGCGCTGGGACATCGTCAAGCTGCTGGCGCCGGGGATCGTGATCGGCGCGGCCATCGCCAGCCTGGGCGTGTTCGCGCTGCTCAAGGGTTCGTGGCTGGCGCTGGTGTTTGCGGTCTTCGTGAGCTTCTCCGCCACGCAGATGCTGCTCAACAAAAAGCCCAAGCCCTCGCGCACCCTGCCCGGCACCGCCGGCACGCTGGGCGCGGGCACGGTGATTGGCCTTCTCTCGGGGCTGGTTGGCGCGGGTGGCGGCTTTGTGAGCGTGCCTTTCATGACCTGGTGCAACGTGGCGATTCACAGCGCGGTGGCCACCAGCGCGGCGCTGGGTTTTCCGATCGCGCTGGCCAATGCGCTGGGCTATCTGGTTGCGGGCCAGGGCTTGGCTGGCCTGCCGCCCGGCTCCATCGGCTACATCTACCTACCCGCTCTGGTGGTGATTGCCAGCGCCAGCGTGCTGATGGCGCCATTGGGCGTGCGAGCGGCCCATGCGCTGCCCATTGCCACCCTCAAAAGGGTTTTCGCCAGCGTGCTCTACCTGCTGGCGGCTTACATGACCTACAAGGGCCTGTCGATCTGAGCCTGGGCCAATCGGCGCCACCGGCCAAGGCAGCACCGTTAGACGTGCAGCGGCCCGCCAGAAACCACAATGCCGTCTTCATCGGCATACATCCAGTCGCCAGGCCGCACCCAGACCCCCTACAGTTGTACCGCCACCTCGCGCTGGCCTTCGCTGCGCTTGTCGGTCGGCAGGGGAATGGACGCCAGCGCACGGATGCCGGTGTCGCACAGCGCCAGTTCGGCCACGTCTCGCACACAGCCATCAATCACCACGCCGGCCCAGCCGTTGCGCGCCGCAGCCGCCCCTAGGCGGCCACCCAGCAACGCGCGCCGCAGCGAAGCGCCGCCGTCCACCACCAGCACCCGACCCTGGCCCGGGCTGTCCACCGCTGCCTTCACCAGCGTGTTGTCTTCGAAGCACTTGACCGTGCTCACCGGTCCGGCAAAACAGCACCGCGCCCCAAAGTCGCGAAACACCGGGGGCAGCACACGCAGGCTGCCCGAGCTGTCATTTTTGTGGGCGTCACACAGATCGCTGGTGGCAATTTCTGGCATGGCGAATTGTCTCCAAATGACAGGGTTTGGCTGGCTTTCGGGCCTGACCTGGTTCCAATTTTGACAGCCCGAACCAAGCGCTTGCGGACATCGCCATGCTGGGCGCGCAGCCGTCGCGCGCGCGAGTGTTGTTTTCCCCTTCACGTGCGGCGCTTGCCCTGGTCGATACACGCGAAAAAGCGTGTCCGTTCCCTTGGAATGCGGGTGCAACTCCATTAGCATCCGACACACCGGTTTTCAAGCGCCTTTGATCGCCGGAACACATTCCACTTCTAGAAGGAAATAAAACCATGGCAACTGCAAAAAAAGCACCCGCGACAAAAGCGGCACCAGCAAAGAAAGCCGCACCGGCTGCGAAAGCGCCTGCGGCCAAGAAGGCTGCGCCAGCAACCAAAGTGCCTGCGGTCGAAAAAGCCGCTCCAGTTGCAGAAGCGGCACCAGCCAAGAAGCGCACCCCCAACGCCGCCTTCATGAAGGCCATGACCCCCAGCCCCGCCCTGGCCGCGATCGTGGGCTCAACCCCGCTTCCACGCACCGAGGTGACCAAGCAGGTCTGGGCTTACATCAAAAAGCACGATCTGCAAGACGCGACCAACCGCCGCATGATCAACGCCGACGCCAAGCTGAAGGAAATCTTCAAGAAGGCGCAAGCGTCCATGTTCGAGATGACCAAGATGATCAACGAGCACCTGAAGTGACCGTTGCAAAGGCCGGTCGAAACCGCCGGTCAAGCCAAAAAAAAGCCGGCTTTGCCGGCTTTTTTTCGTTTCGGGTGATGCAGCGCTGGCACTTGATCCACCGGCTGAGGAGCAGACTGGCTCTGTGCCTGATGCCCAGCGCACAGCCCAGCTTTTTCGCGATCAGCCGCCGTTGCTGGCGCGCGACTTGACCAATTCGGCACGCACTTCACCGCGCGTCTTGCCCTGGGCCAGGGTGGCCTTTGGGTAGAGGTCGGGGTAGAGCTGCTTGAGGGTGACACCAGTCTGGCCATTGGCCAGCATGTCGCCGTTGCGAATGGCCTCGGCCAGCTCGGCTTTCACTTCGTCGCGGGTCTTGCCTGCGGTGACGCGCTCGGCGGCTGCGGCATAGCTGCTGGCTGCGAGCTGCTTGAAGGTGGCGCCAGTCTCACCGTTGGCCACCATGTCGCCGTTGCGGATGGCTTCGGCCAGTTCGGCTTTCACCGCTTCACGGGTCTTGCCAGACACCACCGGCTGGGCGTAGCGGTGAGGGTACAGATCCTTGAAGGTGGCACCAGTCTCGCCGTTGGCGAGCATCTTGCCGCTGCGAATGGCTTCAGCCAGTTCGGCCCGCACCTCAGCACGGGTCTTGGAGACTGTGGTGTCGGCGGCCAGGGCGTGACCGGCAACAACGGTAGATAGCGCGAGGGCAATAACAGAGAGGCGGGATTTCATGACAGTTTCCTTTGAAGGGGTTGAAGACGTCGGTCAGTCCCGTGTGAGGTCCGACCGGCTTCGATGTCTCTGCAGGGGGTTTGCATGCATCGATGGGTTGAACTGTAAAGTTTCTAAAAGAGAAAACAAACAGCTTATTTTATACTGCTGCATTTCTATTTATGAAACAATATGGTCTTTTAAATACGGGTGTACCCGAAAACGGAGATCTCTCATGGACCGTCTTGCCTCGATGCGTGTCTTTCAAAAAGTGATCGATGAAGGGGGTTTTGCGGCGGCTGCGCGTGTGCTGGACATGTCGCCGCCAGTGGTCACGCGGCTGGTCGCCGACCTCGAAGACCACCTGGGTACGCGCTTGCTGCACCGGACCACGCGCCGCGTTTCGCTCACCGACGCCGGCGAGACCTACCTGGAGCGGGTGCGGGTGATCCTGCAAGAGATCGACGAGGCCCACGCGCTGGTGAGTTCGCAGACCAGCGAGCTCGCGGGCGTGCTGCGCCTGCTGGCGCCACCCGTGCTCGCCACCCACGTGCTGGGGCCTCTGGTGCGGGGCTTTCGGCAGGCCTACCCCAAGATCCGACTCGACATCGACGTCGAGTCGCACCGCGAGCCCCCGATCGAGGACTACGACATCACGCTGCTTGGCACCCGGGCCTCCTTCGACGCCAACGTGATCGCGCGCAAGGTGCTCTCCAGCGTCAGCGTGCTGTTGGCGTCGCCAGATTACCTGCGACGAAAAGGCACGCCAAGACGGCCAGAAGAGCTGACAAAACACGATTGCCTGCGCCTGAAACCCACCACCGGTCGCAGCCTGGGCTGGCGTTTGCTGCACGACACGCAAGAGGCCTGTTCGGTCGAAATCCCGGTGCAACCGGTGCTGTGGTGCAACCACACAGACACGCTGATGCACGCTGCGCTGGACGGCGCTGGCATCACCGCCACCGCCGTCGAACTGGCAGCGCCGCTGATCCAGAACGGCGATCTGGTTCGGGTGCTGGCGCCCTGGATCACCGACCGCCTGACGCTGTACGCGGCGCTGCCCAGCCGCAAATTCATGCCGCGCCGCACGCAGGTTTTCCTCGACTACCTCACCGAGCAGACACGCGCACGGGTGGACGGCGCGCTGGCCAGCTGTTGACCACGCCCGCGCTCGCTGCGGCACCACAAGCTGGGTACCATCACCCCATGAACCCAGCCGCAAGCAACAGCACCTCGGTGCATTTCGGACACCAGGGCCGCGTGGTCATCGTCACCGGTGGCGCCCAAGGCATCGGCGAGGCCTGCGCGCGGCGCTTCGCACAGGAAAACGCCAAGGTGGTGATTGCCGACGTGGCCGACGCGCCCGGCCGCGCGCTCGCCACCGAACTCGGCGCGCTCTACCGCCACTGCGATGTGGGCGACAAGGTGGATGTGGACGACCTGGTGGCCAAGGTGATGGCCACCCACGGCCGCATCGATGTGCTGGTGAACAACGCTGGCATTTTCAGGGCGGCCGATTTTCTGGAGGTGACCGAAGAAGATTTCGACGAGGTGCTGCGCGTCAACCTCAAGGGCAGTTTTCTGATGGGCCAGGCGGTGGCTCGCGAGATGGCGCTGCGCCGCGAGGGCAGCATCGTCAACATGAGCTCGGTCAACGGCGTGCTGGCGATCCCCGACATCGCCAGCTACAACGTGAGCAAGGGCGGCATCAACCAGCTGACCCGGGTAATGGCGCTGGCGCTGGCCGAGCACGGCATTCGTGTCAACGCGGTGGCACCGGGCACCATCGCCACCGAACTCGCTGCGCGTGCGGTGCTCACCAGCGACACCGCCCGGGAAAAAATTCTGAGCCGCACACCCCTGCGGCGTTTGGGCGAGCCCGACGAGATAGCCGATGTGGTGGCCTGGCTGACGAGCGACGCGGCCAGCTACGTGACAGGCGAGATCGTCACAGTGGACGGCGGGCGCATGGCACTGAACTACACCGTGCCGGTGTGAAGGCCTGAGCATCCAGCAGCCTTTTGCAGCCGGCGGTAGGCCGTGGCGCAAGCCCGGGTCAGAGAACTTTCGCCAGCTACGCCAGCACAGGGCGGTGTGGGCACTACCATCGCGCATGTCAAACTGCCACACGCCCGGCCCGATGGTGTTTTTTTCTGCACGAGGCGACCAAAGAAACCGCTGCCAACCGCTGCTGGCCTGCGTTTTCGCCGTCCTGACAGGCCTCGTGGGCAGCCCATCGGCCGCCGCCCAGACCGCCACGACCAGGCCCGCCGACGCGGTGCCGGTGATCGTTGCCGCCAGCACCGAAACGCAGAACCGCATCACGCTGGAGCTGCCGGGCAGCGGCCTTGCCCAGCGCTCGGTGACGCTGTTCCCGCTGGTGGAGGGTGAGGTCGATGGTGTGGCTTTTCGCACTGGCCAACAGGTCAAGGCGGGTGAGCTGCTGGTGCAGCTGAACAACCGCGCCGAGCAGCTCACGGTAGCGCTGGCACAGGCGCAGCTGCAGACCGCCAGCTTGCTGGCCAGCCGGCTGGAGGCCACAGCGGGCACTGGCGCCGTGCCGGAAATTGAGGTGGAACAAGCGGTGGCGGCACAGCGCACAGCCGAGATCGGTTTGCAGCAGGCGCGGCAGGCGCTCTCAGAACGCAGCGTGCGCGCGCCATTTGCCGGTGTGGTGGGCATCGCAGAAGTGCAAATCGGGGACCGGGTATCACCCACCACCGCGCTCACCACACTGGACGATCGGCGCCAGCTGGTGGTGGCTTTTGATGTGCCCGAGGCCTACATCGGCCGATTGCGGCCCGGGCTGGCGATCACCGCCACCCACCCGGCCTACCCAGACCAGCCAGTGAAAGGGCGCGTGAGCGAGATCGACAGCCAGATCGACGCCACCCTGCGCACGGTACGGGTGCGCGCCACCCTGCCCAATGCCGACGACCGGCTGCGCACCGGGATGTCGTTTGGCGTGCGCCTGGAGCTGGCGGGGGATCTGCGCCTGAGCGTGCCGGAACTGGCCTTGCAGTTCGGCCGCCAGGGCGCCTATGTCTGGGCGGTGCGCGGTGGCAAAGCCGAGGCGGTGCCGGCCCGCGTGGTGCGCCGCATCGGTGGCATGGTGCTGATCGAGGGCGCGCTGCGCAGTGGAGAACCGGTGGTGGTAGAGGGCGTGCAGCGCCTGCGCGCGGGTCGCGCGGTGCGGGTGGTGGGCGAGCGTCCGGCTGCGGTAACAGGCAGCTCCTGATGGATTGGCGCGCGCGCGGCCTGCCGGCCCTTGCCATCCGCCGGCCCTGGCTGGTGATCGTCATCAACCTGCTGATCGTGATCGCGGGTGTCGGCGCCTGGCTGGGCGTGGAGGTGCGCGAGCTGCCCAACATCGACCGCCCCTTTGTGGTGGTGCGGGGCGACTACCCCGGCGCAGCGCCCGAGACCATGGACGCCGAGGTGACCCGGGTGGTGGAAGGCGCGGCGGCCCGCGTGCCTGGCGTGTACCTGGTGCGCTCGGCCAGCGAAGAGGGCAACTTCCGCGTCATCATCGAATTCAACCCAGGTGTGAATCTGGTGGATGCAGCCAACGATGTGCGCGATGCGGTGGCGCGCATCCAGCGCACGCTGCCCGACGGTCTGGAGAACCTGGTCATCGTCAAAGCCGACGCCGATGCCGAGCCGGTCATGCAGCTGGCGGTTTCCAGCCCGTCGCTGCCGGTGGAAGAGCTGTCGCGCGCAGTGGAAGACCGCATTGAGCCGGCGCTGATCTCGGTGCCTGGCGTGGCCGACATCAACCTGTTTGGCCAGCGCCAGCGCGTGATGCGGGTGCGGGTCGACCCGCTGCGGCTGGCAGCGTACAACCTGTCGCTGGACGACGTGGCCACCCTGCTGCGCGCGGCGCGGCTCGACGTGCGCGCTGGCAGCCTGGACGCGGGCGACCAGGAGCTGCTGGTGCGGGCCAACGCCACCGCCGCTTCGCCCGAGAGCCTGCGCGCGCTGCGTCTGGGGCCGCAGCTCACGCTGGGCGAGGTGGCGGACGTTTACTTCAGCCCAGCCGATGCCACCGCCTATGTGCGACTCAATGGCGAGGGCGTGATCAGTCTCGGTGTGGTGCGCCAGGCGCAGTCCAACAGCGTGGAGATCTCAGCCGGCGTGCGTGCCGCGGTCGAGCGGCTGAACCGCGACAGCACCGACCTGCGCATCACCGTGGTCTCTGACAACGCGGTGTTCATCCGCGGCGCCATCGCGGAGGTCACCACCAGTTTGCTGCTCGCGGTGCTGATCGTGGTGGCGGTGGTGGCGCTGTTTCTTGGGCGCTGGCGCGCCACCTTGGTGCCCGCAGCGACGATTCCGATTGCGCTCATCGGCACGCTCGCCGCCATCTGGCTGCTTGGGTTTTCGATCAACCTGATCACCTTGCTGGCGCTGCTGCTGGCCACCGGCCTGGTGGTGGACGACGCCATCGTGGTGCTGGAAAACATCCAGCGCCGTCGGTCTTTGGGCGAGCCCGCACGCGCGGCGGCGGTGCTGGGCACGCGCGAGGTGTTCTTTGCTGTTGTGGCCACCACCGCCACGCTGGTGGCGGTGTTCGTGCCGATCTCGTTCCTGCCCTCCACCAGCGGCCGCTTGTTTGCCGAGTTTGGTTTTGTGATGGCGATCGCCGTGTCGATCTCCTCGTTTGTCGCGCTGTCGCTGGGGCCGCTGATCGCGTCGCGCCTGCCGCCAGAGCCCAAGAGCGGGCCGGTTTGGCGGCGCCTGGCCGCTGTGGGCGAACGCGGCGTGCGTCTGTACCAGCGGCTGATCTCTGCGGCGCTGGCCCATGCGGCCTGGGTGCTAGCGGCCTGCGTGGCGCTGGCAGCAGCCGCAGCGGTCGGCTACGGTTCGCTGGCCCAGGAGCTCACGCCCGGCGAAGACCGCGGCGTGCTCAGCGTGCGCATCAACGCGCCCGACGGCGCGTCGTTGGCCTACACAGACCGCCAGGTGGAGGCGGCGCTGGCGGCGGTGCAGCCGCTGAAAGACGAGGGGCTGGTGACCAACATCTTCAGCATCACCGGTCTCTACGACCCGAACCGAGCCGAGATCGTGGCGCCGCTGAGCGACTGGAGCCAGCGCACGACCCGCGAGACCAGCCAGGCCGCGCTGGCGCAGCGGGTGCGCCAAGCGCTGGACGATCTGCCCGGCGCGCGGGTTCGGGTGCGCGCCAGCGGCGGCCTGGGCGTGGGCAGCGGTGGCGACGGCAGCGTGCGGATGGCGATCACCGGCGACGATTACGACCGCATCGCCAGCGCCGCTGAGGCCTTCGCGCTCAGCATCGAAGACCGCCTGCCCGCGCTGCGCGATGTGCAGGTGGACTACAACGCCACCCAGCCGCAGCTCACCCTGCGCATCGACCGCGCGCGCGCCAGCGAGCTGGGTGTCAGCATCGAAGGCCTGGACACGGTGTTGCGGGCGCTGGTTGACGGCACCGAGCTCACCGAGCTCTCGGTGGGCGACCGCACCGTGCCGGTCATCTTGCAGTCCAGCGCGCGCGGCGCCACCGATCCGGCCGATCTGCTCAACGCTACCGTGCGCGCACGCACGGCCCAGGGCGACCAGCTGGTGCCGCTGTCGCAGTTCGTGCGTTTCGAGCAAACCGCCGTGGCGCCCGAACTGGAGCGCTTTGGCCAGCGCCGCGCGGTTGAGATGAGTGCGGTGGTGGCGGGCGATGTGCCGCTGCGAACCGTGGTGGACACGCTGCGCAGCCTGGCCGCCACCGAGCTGCCCAGCGGCATGGGTCTGCTGTTTCGCGGCGACGCCGCCACGCTGGAGCAAAGCGGCAACGAACTGGCGATCACCTTTGGGCTGGCGCTGCTGGTCGTGTTTCTGGTGCTGGTGGCGCAGTTCGAGAGCGTCACCAGCGCCGGCGTGGTGTTGCTCAGCGTGCCGTTTGGCCTGGCAGCCGCCGTGTTTGCCATGCTGGCCAGCGGCACCTCGATCAACCTCTACAGCCAGATCGGTCTGTTGTTGCTGGTGGGCGTGATGGCCAAAAACAGCATTTTGATGGTGGAGTTTGCCGACCAGCTGCGCGATGCCGGGCGCAGCGTGCGAGAGGCGGCACTGGAAGCGGCCACCACCCGGCTGCGCCCCATCGTCATGACCATGGGCTCCACCGTGCTTGGTGCCCTGCCGCTTGTGCTGGGCAGCGGGCCAGGGGCC
>Ga0105054_10000674_pt1 | contig 54566 bp, 40 predicted proteins | sample BON02_FD_78091 | JGI IMG/M metagenome (GOLD analysis project Ga0105054, IMG submission 78091) | Freshwater microbial communities from Lake Bonney liftoff mats and glacier meltwater in Antarctica - BON-02 (megahit assembly) | ecosystem: Environmental > Aquatic > Freshwater > Ice > Glacier...
GGCGCACACCCGCCAAGCGGCTCGGCGCCGGGACACGAAACCCGATCCTCAAACCCGTCCCCCCCCCCCAAACTCACCCCCCACCTTCTTCCCACCAAACGCCGCTGACCGGCCGTCCACAAACGCCCGAACGGCCAAACACACCAAAACACCCCCCGCTTGCCACAGCCCCACTACGTGCCCGTGTGCGCCTACCTAGAGTGGAACCTCGACGGCCTGGTCGAGATGGTGTGGGACTACCTCGACCTGCAGCGCGTGTACACGAAACCAAAGGGCAGGCTGCCGGACTTTGGCGACCCCGTGGTGCTGCGGCGCGACCGCGCGACCGTGGAGGACTTTGCCAACCGCATCCACAAGGGTGAGGAGATGATTCTAGAGGGGTATTTTGGGGTGCGCAGAGAGAGAGATGCCGTCCTTGGTTTGTTGGGTTGGTTGTGTGTGTGTATGTGTGTCGAGTTTTGCGCTGCTCGCCCGCTCCTTTCATCCTCCCCGCGCGCGCCCAAAAATCGACCCACCAACTAACACAAAACCCCACCAACTAACCAAAACACACGAGAAAACCACAGCCCTGATCAAGCGCATGAAGTACGCGCTGGTGTGGGGCACGTCGGCCAAGCACCGGCCCCAGCGCGTGGGCAAGGAGCACGTCCTGCAGGACGAGGACATCGTCTCGCTGGTGCTGCGGTGAGCGGGCGTAGGGGAGGACGGATGGGGACGGGGACGGGACGGCGCGTTGTTGTTCGTTTCGCAGTTCTGGTTTCTTGCGTCGCAACGCGCCTTCTGTGCGGCCAGTATGCATGCATCTCGTTTGTTTGACGCGCGCACACCGGGTAACCTAGGTCGGTCTTTTGTAATCGTGGTACGGGGACGAGGCAGGCGGCCGTGAGAGGGAGCTGTCGGCGCAAAGGGTCAAGGTGGTTGGTCGCGCGAGCGGGCGGAGGAAAAGGGCAGCGCTTTCGCGGCAGGGAGGATGCCGGCGACGACCACGGCGTTCCGTCTGCGCGTGTGGCCCCGTCGGCGCTCGTCGCTTGTCGACATCTTCAAGAGCGGGCGTCGCCCTCTCGCTACAGGGCGCAATCACACCAATCACCTTGACAAAGCGCCCACCACGCAAACAACCCCCTCCCTTTCCCTTCTGCCCCAAGCGTGCACGCGTCAAACACGTGGCGTTCACGGAAAGACCGAGAAGAAGAACCCTCCAAAACAATCCTCCGTTCTCGCTCGACCTCCACGCGCTCGCTCGCCATCGAGAGGAGGAGACCATCTCATAGCGCCGGCGCGTCGCGCGGCTTCCTCACGTTCGCGGCTCCAATCCCCACAGAGTCAAAACACGCTGCTCCGATAAACATGGCGTCCGTCGCTCCGAGGCCCTCGGCCTACCCGACCAGCTATCAGACCTTGGTCGGCGGCGACGTCGAGAAGGGGTCGGCGGACGATATGGGCGCCGCGGTCGACGTCGCGCGCCAAGGCTTTGTCCGGAAGACGCTCGGTAAGAGAGCGCGACCCCACGCCGACGCCGCAAAACGACGCCGACGCTTCTCTCGCCCGCTTCACTCTCTCGCCGCTTCTTCACCCTCCCGACCTCCTCCTCGAAACCCAACCGCCCAAAAACAAACCCAAATCCCACAGGCCTCCTGTCGGTGCAGCTGCTCGTCACCACGGTGATCGCCATCGCCATCACCGCGATCCCGCCGCTCACGCGCCTCGCCGCCGGGCCCGCTTCCCCCCTGCCGGCCGTCGCCGCCGTCGCCTCGCTCGGCCTCGTGTGCTGGATGTCCTTTTCGGACCGCGCGCGCCACGAGCACCCGCTCAACCTGATCCTGCTGGCGGCCTTCACCGTCGCCGAGAGCGTTGTCGTCGGCGCCATCTGCGCCCAGTACACGCTCCCGTCGGTCCTGCTCGCATTCGCCGCCACGGGCGTCGCCGCCGGCGCCGTGTCGGCGAGCGCGGCCCACAGCAAGACCGACCTCACGATGCACGGCGGCGCGATGCTGTCGGCCCTGGTCGCCTTCCTGTGCGTCTCGGTGCTGGCGGCGGTGATGCGCGTGCGCTTCATGGACGGCGTGCTCGCCGCGGGCGGGGCCGTGCTGTTCGCGGCCTACCTCGCGGTCGACGTGCAGCTCATCTTTGACAACTCGGCCTCCTCGTCGCCGTCGGCTGCCGGCGGCTCGGGCGCGATGATGATGCCGCGCCGCGCCGTGACCTACGGCCCCGACGAGTACGTGGCCGCGTCGCTTGCGGTTTATCTTGATGTGGTGAACATGCTTGTACACCTGCTGCGGCTGATGGGCGAGCGCAGGGACTGAGGGGGCCGCCGCGCCGCGTTTTTTTGTGTCAGTTGTCGCCCCCCTCCCGTCGTCGTCGTCTTTGCCGTTTCCGCAGCGCTCTTTTGCTTTCAAGTCAATCGAGATTCTATATGGGTGTGTGCAGCATCAGCAGTAGCAGGTTGTGTAACGTTTTGGGATCTATAGCGAGAAGGAGGAAGGGGATGTGGGCCGTCGTCGTCTTCGTCTGCAGGTTGTTTGGCGTTGGTGATGGTGGTACAAATAAAAAGGGGGCGTAACTCAAAAGGAGCAGAAGAAGAAGGAGGAGAAGAAATGCGCGCGTGGGGCTGCGGCGCGTCGGAACCGAAAAACAAAAACCGAAAAACAAGAACAAAAACCAGGTCGGGTCTTTTGAACCTCTTCTCCCCCGTCACATTCAAAATTGCGGCAGCGCCGCGAGCAAGCCCGCCAGCCACCCGCCCGCCGCCGCTCCCGAAGAGGAAGAGGCCGCCGAGGCCGCCGCCGCCGCCGCCGCCGCCGACGCCCCGGCCGCCGACGACAGCGCCGCCTTGTGCGCCAGTGCCGCCACCGCGGGCGCCGCCGCCGCGCGCGAGTGCGCCAGCATCGACAGCCACGTCAGCCACCCGATCGCCACCGCCTGGTTGTAGGCGACGCGCAGCGGCGGCGGCACGTAACGGAAGTTGATCATGTGCGCGAGCGGCCAGACCATCCAGTTGGCCCTTAGCGTGGGCCAAAGCTTGGTCGCCAGCGTGGGCCCGACGGCGTTGAAGTCGCCGCCCGTCTCGAGCAGGCGGATGAAGGCGAAAAAGGCGACGGTGCCGACGGCCGAGTAGACCGTCTGGTCCAGGAGCGTCTTTGTGAGCACTGCCCGGGTCGACAGGGGGTCGTCCGGATATATCGTCCGGTCGAGCCAGGCGTAGTAGGCCCCGCCCACGGGCCCGTCGACCAGCAGGCCAAAGGCGCCCATGCGGGCGGTGCGCGGCCAGTCGACCGCCATCGGCAGGTGCAGCAGCGCGGCCAGAGGGGACGACGCCGCGCCCACGGCCGCGCCCACGCCGACGACGGCGCCGGCGCCGCCGAGGGCGCCGCCCGACAGCGACTGCGCGACCAGGTCGCCCACGACAAAGCCGCAGAATGCGGTGGCCGCCTTGGTCAGGGTGGGCTGCCGCTCGAGCTTGTCGAGGTACCACCCGTACCAGCGCGCGCGCGTGAGCGACTCGTACGCGCGGCCGAGGGCGGCCTTGGCCTTTGCGGCGGCCTTGTGGCCGAGCGCGCCGCGGGCCACGAGGGGCGGCGGCAGGGCGCTGGCGGCGCTGGCGGCAGTGGCGGCGGCGGTCGAGGGTTGCTGCCGGGCGGCGGATGCTGCTGCTGCGGCGGCGACCGCTGAGGCTGCTGCTGATGATGGCGCTGCCGCTGCTGCTGCTGCCGCTGCTTCTGCTGCTGCTGCCGCTGGAGAGGGCTCCAATGGCGACGGGCGCGCAGCGCCGCCCGGCTGCTGCACGTCGTCGTCGCCGTTGTTGCGCGCCGCCGCCGAGGCGCTGCGGGCGTCCGCCGACGCCGCGGAGCAGCCAGCTCGCCGCCGAACCGCCGACGCCGCCGCAGCGCCGTCAAGGGCGCCGCGCCCCGCCACGCGCGCCGGCAGACAGGGGGGCGTGCGCGAGATGCCGCGTCGGAGCGTGCCCCCTTGCCAAGCGCCTCGGCAGCTCGCGAGGGTGCGATGCATCGTCGCACGCACTCCCCGCGTTTGTGCCGCCCGCTCCCGGGGTCAGGTGGGACCGGTAGAAGAGGCGCGTGTGTGTGTGGATGACGCACGCGCGCTAGCGGTGAAGTTGTGATTGTGTTTGCAGTTGCGAAAAGAGGCAGCGGCTTTTTGTCTCTCTTGGTTTTTCTCGAGAGAGTCACCCCAAATTTATCACCCGCGCAAACGCTTCATGAAGGGAGCACTTCTCCCGCAACCCGACACGCGCCCTAGCGCTTCGAACGAAGACCGCATTGCACGACACGTCGCTCGACGCCGGCACGTAACAGCTGTTGCTGGTCACAAGGAGGAAATCAAGGATGTAAAAAAAGGACGATGGATCGACGGCGCCGGGAGAACGACAAAAAGACGAGTCAAGCCCCGTCCGCGGCGGCGCCCCCCGCGGCCCGCCTCCTCTCCGCCTGTGCCTCCTCCTCCTCCGCCACCTTGTCCTTGTACAGGTGCGCGACCAGCTCGCACGCGTTGCAAGACCGCAGGCAGTGTCCCGGCGCCTCCCGCGTCCCCACCATCCACACGGCGTTGGCGGCGCACTCCCCCGTCTCCGCCCACGCCTCGCACTTTGGCGCCGCGTCCTCGCACCAAGGCGGGGGCGTCTTCTCGCCGGCGTGCAGGTGCGCGGCGACGTCGCAGCGGCCGCACGCGCGGATGCACTGGCCCGGGTGCTCGCGGGTGCCGACCATCCACGTAGGGTTGGCCAGGCACTCGCCCTCCTCCGCCCACCCGGGGCAGAGCGGGTTGGCGTCCTTGCACCACAGGGGCGCGGGGGCGGGCGCGGGCGCCTGGATGAAGCGCGAGATGGGCACGTGCTTGTGGAACCCCTCGGCAAAGGGGCCGACGTGGATCCTGTCGAGTGTGGTGGTCGTTGTTGTTGTTGTTGTTGTTGTTTGTCGTGTTGAGGGTTTGAGCGGGGCGGAGGGGAGCCAGTCGTCATTGTTTTTGAGCGTCGTCGTCGTCGTCTTTTTCGTCTGTTGTTTTATCCGTGCAGCGTGCGCCCTAAAACGACAGCAATCGCGCAAACAAACAAACCAAACAAAAAGAAGCCCTCACCACTTTGTCGCCGCGTACTTGACCCCGGCCTCGACCGGGCAGCCGCCGTGCCTGCTGCCCGGGTCGAAGCGCCCGTCCGGCCGGATGCTCCAGAACAGCACCGCGTCGCCCTTGCGCGCTTTCACCGACAGGCCCTTTTGCGCGCAGGCAGAGAACGAGGGGTCGGCCAGCTGGGAGGGTGGGGGCTTGACGCGCGGGAAGAGGGTTTCCCCGCCCTTGTCCGGCGTGGTCAGGTACATCAGCACGGTGGCCATGCGGTTGCCGCCGTTCTCGTCCTTGTTGGGGTGGGTGAAGTAGTCCGAGTGCGGGCGGTACTCTTGGGTCTCGGCGTAGCTGCGGCGCGCGGCGGGTGGCATTTTTTTTTTGGGGGGGGGGGGGGGGGGGGGGGGGGGGGGGGGGGGGGGGGGGGGGGTGGGGGGGGGGGGGGGGGGGTGGGGGGGTCGTTGGTGGGGGGGCGTTGGTGTTGGTTCGGTCGTTGGTTTGGTCGGATGTGGGACATGATTGTTGACGTCGCGTTTGATTGTTGATGCCACGCGTTGGTCGGTTGGTCGTGCGTGAGCCAAAGGAGGGGCAGTTTGGCGCCGCCGTCGCCGCGTCGTGGTGCGTATCCCCCCCCCCAGCTGCCCCTCATTCGTTCCGAACGGTTTGAATCGACGCCCAAAAAAAAACAGCCACAAAAGAAACAAGAACTCACCGCAGCACCTGCATCCCCTCTCCAAACTCCACGGGCAGCTGCGTCCAAAGCGCGATGCGCTCCTCCACCCGCCGCACAACGTCAAACTCCCCGCGCGAGAAGAACTGCCCGCTGCTCGACCGCACGTCGTCGACCTTGCTGGCGCCCGTGGCGCTGTCGACGACCCCGCTGCGCTTGAGCCGCGGGTCGGCGCGCCGGACGATCTCGTCGCACTCGCTTTCGGTCAGGAAGCCGGGGAAGTGCATGACGCGCGGGGACCAGGCGAGGACGCGGGGGACGCCGCGGCGCCCCCCCCTCCCTGCGACGACGTCCGACGCCGCCGCGGCGCGCTTGTTGGCGGCGCCCGCCGCGCGCGCGGCCCTGTCGGAGCCGCCGCTGTGCGCTGCCGCCGCCGCCCCGTCCTCTCCCTCGCCGCCGCCGCCCCCGGCCGCCCCCTCTCCCTCTCTGTACGTCTCGCCCATCCACCCGATCAGCAGCTCGTCGCTCTCTTGGGGCTTCGGCAGGGCGGCGTACTTTTGGACCTCGTCCCCGGCGGCGGCGGTGTCGGCGGCGACGGCCGGCTGGGGCGTGGCCTTGAAGAGGGCGTGCGCGTCGCGCGTGCAGCAGCAGCATGCGAGGAGGACGAGAGCAGAGGCGAGGAGCGGCCGCAACCGCCGCGCCGGCGGCGCGCGGCGGCGGCGCGCGAGCAGCGTCCGACTCGGCGGCGCCATCTTTATTTGTCTGGTGGTGTCGCGCGGCTGGTTGTTGCGGCGAGTCGGGACCCACGCACGGGTCGCTGAGCCTAGTGTCGCGCACTGCCCTTGGCCCGTGCGTGTGCCGGGCGGGCCCGAGAGGAGCGGCCGCGGCTTCTGGCCCGGGATTTCAGTCCTCGCTGTGTGGGCAAATGGAGCGCGCGCGGCCGCAAATCGAGAGGGCCCGTGCAAGAGGAGTGGAAGAGAGAGCGCCAAGAAGGGAGCGCCGGGTTTCCATGCGATAATGGTGGAGCTCGTTCGTTGCGTGCTGAGTGTCGGCGGCAAACGGGCGCGCCATCGGACAGGGGCTTTTCCGTTGGTCGCCGGCGACGCCGCTCTGCTCTTGCGCCTGACGAAAGACCTTTTGACGAAACGACCTTGACGAAACGGAAACGACCTTGACGAAACGACTGGTGCTGACGCTGGTGGTGTTCAGTAACAGTGCTATCACGGCACGCTGTCGTCGTGCGTCTCCGCCACCCACGCCATGCCTGGCCGCCGGCCCGAACCTCCCTTGCCTCCTCCTGCCCCGCCCCCCGCCCTGCTCGCCGCCCCCGCCCCTCCTATTCCCGCCGCCGCCACCCCGGCCCCCCCCGCGTGCTCCCCCTCAATCAGCAGCTCCTCCACCCTCCCGGGAATCACGACCCCGGTCGGCGGCTTGACCAGCGCCGACTGGTGGTGGCGGTATGGCGACGAGGCCGACGCGCCGCCCGCCCCCGCCACCCCGGCCCCCGCCCCCGAGGACGACGACGACGACGGCTGCTGGTGCTGCTGCTGCCCGCCAGCCCCGCCGCCTCCGACCAGCGGCTGCCGGTCGCCCGTCGGCGGCGGCTGCGCTCCCGCCGTCGTCAGCAGCGGGGGCACCCACGACGCCGGCACCAGGCAGTGCAGCGCCACGGTGAGCGCCGCCAAGCGGTTGACCCAGGCGGGCGGAGGCCGGCCGCGCCCGCCCGTCAGCGCCTCGGCGAGCTCGGCGGCAAAGGCGTTGCAGTTGTGCTGCAGCAGGTGGTAGCGGTTGCCGCGGTAGCGCCCTGCGCCCAGGCGCGACACCACGGCCTGCACCTCGGCCGGCGTGAGGTCGGTCTCGCCGACGTACAGCGACGCGCGGAAGCCCAGCGCGCCGGCGCACTCGCGCGGCGGCGTGCAGAAGACGCCCGAGCACGCGTGCGCGTGCGCGCCGTAGGCGAACTCGACGCCGTGCGCCTCGACGCCAGAGTGGTAGATGCCGCCGAGGCCCAGGCACTGGAGCAGCGGGTTGTGCGGGCAGAGGTCGTAGACGTTGAGGTAGACGGGCGCCATTTTGTTGTTTGTGGCTTTGGTCGAGGCACCGGCGACGACGGCGCGCGCGTTTGGCGACGACGGCGCCCCTGCTCCCGCGCGGGTCCGCCAACGAAAGAGGTCGTAGGTTGGTCACAGGGACCACGCGTGAGGGCGATGTCGCTCGCAGGGGTGCTCGCGAGTTAAGAGGTGCCAAAGCGCATGCCAAAGCCGGGCGATGCGGACGGAAGACGAAGAGAGCTGTCCGTGGAGAAGAGAGCCGCTCGCGGCTTGGTGTTTCAAAGGAAGGAAAAGTCGTGGTGTGTCGAGAGAGAGAAATTGAGAGTGTGTGAGTGGGAGAGGGAAGAGGGGCGCGAAGAAGACAAGAGGAGAGAGGACGAGGCGATGGATGAAACCGAAGCCAACCTCAAAGACCGCCACCTCCTCCTTCCAAGCAAGTCACGCTCGGTCACACACATAGCCCACTGCCTCAATCGCACCCAACAAAAAGCATCCTCGCATCGAACGAGTCGCGTCCCGTCGTCGCGACAGCGCTCAACACACGAAAGAAGGATTTCGCACACACGCACGCACACGCCTTGCCTGTTTGTCTCGCTCTCTTTTCCGAATCGCAGCACACACACGCGACCAGACAACACTCACCATGCTCCGCGCGCTCCAGCACCGCCAGCGCGCAGCGGCGTCGTCGGCGTTGTCGTCGCCGGCCACCCGCCGCGCCATCGCCGCCGTCAGCCGCCGCCGCGGCGCCCAGCTACGCGCCGCCTCGGCCGACGCCCCCGCCGCCGACGCCGCCCAGCAGGCGACCGACCTGCCCGTCCTGAAAGACGCCCCGCTCTTGCCCCTGCCCGACGCCCTGCCACAGGTCCCCGCCCAACCGGGCGTCTACGCCATGTACGACGGCGAGGGCCGCGTGCAGTATGTGGGCCTGAGCCGCAGGCTGGCGGCCTCCGTCGGAGGCCACAGCGCCGACCTGCCCGACCTGGCCAGGGGGGTGCGCCTGGCGGCCGTGCCCGCGGGCACGCGCGAGGCCCTCACTGGCGCGTGGAAGGCGTGGGTGGAGCAGGCGGTCGAGGAGGGCGGGCAGGTGCCCCCGGGCAACGCGCCCGGCGGCGGCGTGCAGTGGACGGGACAGGCGCGCCGCGCGGCCGGCGCGCCCGCCGCCCGCCCGGAGATCCGCCTGACCGCCGGCAAGGCCATCGACGTGCCCATCGAGACCCTCATCGCCCAGGTCGTCCGCGACCACCCCGTGGTCGCATTCGTGAAAGGCACCCGCCGCGAGCCCCAGTGCGGTTTCTCCGCCCGCCTGATCGCCGCGCTCGACGAGGCGGTGCCGCCCACAGGGGGCGAGTACCAGGTGCTCAACGTGCTGGACGAGGTGCACAACCCGGGCTTGCGCGAGGCCGTGAAGGGGTTCTCTCAGTGGCCGACCATCCCGCAGCTCTACGTGGGCGGGGAGTTTGCGGGCGGGGCGGACATCGTCGAGGGCATGCGCGGGACGGGCGAGCTGGCAAAGGCGGTGGCGGGCGCGGTGGCGGCGGCCAAGGCCGCGAAGGGGGCCAAGGCGTAAAGGGCTGAGGTCGAGCGGCGCCGGATGGGTGATCTTTCCCTGAACAATAAGAACCGAGCTCTTTTCCTTGCTTTAAACTCTGCAGCTCTGCTTCGAGTCGAACGCTGTTTCGATCGACAGGCGTCGCCGTCGCCGTCGCCGTCGCCGTCGCTCGTCGCATCTGCCGCCCGCGCTGCATCACACAGCAACGGCACCTGATGAAGCTCCGAAACACGACAACACACGCGACATGAGACGACATTGACCTCTCTTCCCTATTTGCACGCACTCGATTGAACGCAGTCGCCCCGCGTTCCAAATCGCTTCGCCCCCTCTCTCGTTCGTTCCCTCCCTCTATCTCACGCGCCGCCAACACTGTCACACGTGTGATCTAGAGCAGTCGCTGACCGCTCGTCATTCCGTACCCGCGGGCCTGGGACGTGGCTAGGCGCGTGCAGGCACACGCAGGGAGGCCAGCACACGAGGAGGAGGAGGAGGAGGAGGGGTGGTGTCTGCGCGCGCGCGCCCCTTGCGCCCGTTGTTGCGAGAAGTAGGAGCGCGCAACAACCCAGCAGCCAACCCTCCCCATCACCAGCCCAGCGCGCGACCATGAGCTTCATCAGCGCCCGCGAGCACGGCTCCAAGCCGGGCTCGGCCGGCGTCGCGTCGCACCAGCAGGAGGCCGTCGACCGGCGCGAGCGGCTGCGCGCCTTGGCGCTTGAGAGCGTCGACCTGGCGCGCGACCCCTACTACCTGCGCAACCACGTGGGGCAGATCGAGTGCCGGCTGTGCCTGACGGTGCACCCGAACGAGGGCAACTACCTGGCGCACACGCAGGGGAAGCGGCACCAGCAGGGGTTGGCCAAGCGCGCGGCGCTCGAGGCGCAGGCGCGCGCGCAGGCGGCCGGCGCTGCGGCGGCCGAGCGCGGCGCCGTCGGCCGGCGCGTCGCGGTCAAGAGGGGCGGCGCGCGCATCGGCCGCCCGGGCTACCGCGTGACCAAGCAGTACGACCCGGCGACGCGCAGGCGCGCCCTGCTGTTCCAGATCGACTACCCGGAGATCGCCGACGACCAGGGCGAGGGCGGGCAGCCGCAGGCGGACGGGGCGGCAGCCGAGGGCGGCGGCGGCGAGGGCGGCGGCAAGGCGGCGGCGCCGGCGGCTGCCCCGCGCCCGCGCCACCGCTTCATGTCGGCGTACGAGCAGCGCGTCGAGCCGGCCGACCGCGCGTGGCAGTACGTCGTGTTCGCGTGCGAGCCGTACGAGACGATCGCGTTCAAGGTGCCCGCGGCCGAGGTGGCGGGCGCGGCGGCGCCGGGCGCGCGCGCGGCACGCGTCGGGCCCGGCGGCACCGGGCAGGCGGGCGGCGGCGGCGGCGGCGGCGGCGGCGAGGGCGCGGCGGACGGCGGCCCGGCGCTCTTTTGGCACTGGGACCCGGACGCCAAGGTCTACTCGCTGCAGGTGCCGTTCCGGCCGCCCAGACCGGGGGGGATGATGGCGCCGCCGCCGCCGCCCCAGCAGCAGATGCAGATGCAGATGCAGCCGCCGATGCAGATGCAGATGCAGATGCAGCCGCCGATGCAGATACAGCCGCCGATGCAGATGCAGATGCGGATGCGGATGCAGGTGCAGAATATGGCGGCGGCGGGTTTTGGAGGGGCGGGCGGGATGCCAGGCGCCATGCCGCCGCCGCCGCCGCCGCCGCCGCCGTTTGGCGGCTACGCGCCGCCGCCTCGCCCGATGATGGCGATGGGCGGCGCCGGCATGATGCCGCCCCCGCCGCCCTACGGCTACGGCGGCGCCCCGCCCGGCATGATGATGATGATGCCTCCGCAGCAGCAGCAGCAGCAGCAGCAGCAGCAGCAGTACGGACGAATGATGCCTCCGCCGCCCTTCTTCCCGCCGCCGCAAGGAATGCCGCCGCGGTGATCGCCGGCGGGGGGGCCCCCGCCGGGGTCCTTGGTTATCTTTGGAAACGCCACACGCCGATTGTAATCACACTTCACTGATATTCATTTGACATCGTACACCAACCTAATGACGCGCGCCCTGAGGGATACCTGGAGCGGGTGAGAGAGCATTTTTTGCCCGAGACGCGTAACTCCCGATGGGGGAGGAGGAGGACGACGACGCGCGCGCGCTGGAGGATGAGCTCGAGGCGCTGCGCGCGATCTACGGGGATGACGGCGCCGTGCGGTGGGATGCCGCGCTGCGTGTCCTGACGCTGTCGATTGGCGACGGCGAGGAGGACGCGGCGCTGCTCGCCGACGCCGGCGCTGCCAATCTGCTGTCGCCGCTCCTCCTCTGCCCGTTATTGCTGCGCATCCTGCTGCCCGCGGACTACCCGTCTCGGTCGCCGCCCGTGGTCGAGGTGGTGGTCCCGCCCTCGGGCGCACGCCACCGGCGCCCTGGCCCGACCGACGACGAGGGCGCGGCGTTCCAGGTGGCGGAACTGGCGCGGCGCGTCGACGCGGCGTGCGCGGCGGCGGCGGCGGCGGCGCAAGACGGCGGGGACGGCCCGCCGCTCTGGTCGCCCGGCGAGGTGGCGCTGTTTTCTCTCGCCGAGCGCGCGCGCGAGATCCGGCGCGAGTGGCTCGCCGAGCGCGCGCTCCAGGAGTCCCGGAGGCGAAAGGACGAAGGAGCAGCGGCAGCAGCAGCAGCTGCGGCCGCAGCGGCGGCGGCGGCCGAGCAACAAGGCACCCCCTCCTTGGCCGCCGCCGCCGCCGCCCCGCCTGCCCTCCTCGAGCGCGGCTGCGACCCCGCCCATGTCGACCGCATGGCCCGCCTCCTCGTCAGCGGCGAGCCCGTCGTCGAGAAAAAGTCGACTTTCCAGGCGCACGTCTGCCCGGTCTCGTCCGTCGGCGACGTCAAGGCGGCGATCGCGGCACTGCTGAGGATCGGCAAGATTCAACAGTGCACGCACAACATGAGCGCGTACCGCATCCGGCGGCGCGACGCGGCGGCGGGGGCGGCGGGCGGTGGGCACGGGTCGGGCGCGGCAGGCGGAGCGGGAGCGGCCACAGCAGCGACAACAGCGACAACGGCGACTGCGGCGACGACGGCGACATCGTGGCTCGCCGACTCAGACGACGACGGCGAGGCCGCGGCGGGCGGGCGGCTGCTCCACCTGCTCCAGTGCGCGTGCGCGGAGGACGTCGTCGTCGTCGTGTCGAGGTGGTTCGGCGGCGTGCTGCTCGGCCCTTCGCGCTTTGCGCTGATCAGCAACGCGGCGCGCGTGCTGCTCGCGCGCGAGGGGTACATCGCCAGGGGGGCAAAAAGGGCAGGTGAGCGCGCGCGAGACGCGGGACGATGCGAGTAGGGTAAAGAGACGCACTTTTTGGTTGCGACGACAACGACGATTGTTTCTGTCAAAACCCGCCCCTGAAATTCGCTCCCGGCGGCGCCGGCAGCGGCAGCGCCGGCGCCGCCGGCGGCAGCAGCTCGCGCGCGCGCCGCAGGACGAGGTCGGGGTCCCGCCGGTACTTGCTCTCCCAGCGCGCGAGCCACGCGTCCACGGCACCGTGTGGCAGCGCCAGCACCTCGCCCGACGGCGACGTCTTTGCGAACGGCGACAGGTGGGCGGCCAGGTCGGCCGCCACCGCGCGCGCCAGCGCCACCTGCTCGCCCAGCCGCGCGCCCTCTCGCAGCGCCAGGTCGCTCGCGGCCTCCAGCGCGACGCCGACCTGGGCGACCCCCGGGCCCGGCGGGTAAGGTTCCCCTGCCGTGTCTGGCCGCAACGGGCACTGCAGGGCCACGACCTCGGTGGGCCGGCCCGCGTGCACGCAGCCGCGGTACAGCCAGGGCGCGCCGCCATGCTCCGCGGCGCCGCGACCGCCGCCGCCGCCGCCGCCGCCGCCGCAGCGCACGTAGACGCCGAGCGCGGCGCCGGCGGACGGGAGCGCGCGGGGCGACGCCAGCATGACGGCGGCCTCCTTGAGGGCGGCGTAGTCCGGCCCGACGGTCGTGCAGACGTTTGGGACCCAGTGGGTGTGGCGTCGGCCTGCAGTAGGAAGGAGGACGAGGGGATCGGGAGGGAAGCGCCGACGAACGCGAGGGCAAACATGGCGGCGCCTCCGGCGGCTGCGCCAGCGCGCCTCCTTTCTCACGACGGCGCAGCCAATGGCCAGTGGGCGATCGTCGAACGATTTGGTGGGTGGAGCGCCAGCGCGCGCCCCCTCCGCCCCCCCCGGGTGGTACACACGCTGACGGGGCGGCCTGGAAAGGAGGGTCCCTTCGCATGTCAATTTGATCGGGTAATCCGACCCTTGACTGGACGCATCGCCGATTAAGTGCGTTACAAGAAATTCCCCGGAGGTTGTGTCGCCATCTGGTGACGTGCGCTTGTGCAAATAGCGGAGGAGAAGGTCTCGCGCGACTCTAAACGAATGCGTCGGCGCGTCAAGGGGGCGGTCTGGCGCGCAAGCGGCGGCCATTCCAAAAAAGGGAGGAAGAGAAAACAGACTGGTTGGAACCCACCCCTCCCCAGGAAATCAAAGGAACGAATGCATCCAGACGAACAAAACGCAGCAGTCGGGGGGCAGCCGAGTCGTGGTGCGCAAGAGAGAAAAAGACCAGAGGCGGGCAGGGCAGCGCGCTGCCGGCAGCACGCCCGATCGTCATTTGTTCTTGTTTTTCGTGGTGGTGTCTGTGGTTATAACTCTGCTTGCGGCGCGCGCCAAGACGCCGGAGGGTGAAAAAGCAGCGATATACATTCGCTGTGGGGGAGGGGAAGAGGGGCGGCCCGTAGATCGGCGGGGATTGGAAAATGGACGGAGGGCGTCAGCGGGGGCGGGGAGCGGGGAAGTGTCCGAAAAGGAAAAATGAAGATGAAAAAAGAATGTCGAATCAAGGAGGGCGGGCGCGCGGACCTCAAAGCAAGGGCAGCGGGGGCGGGAGCGTCGTCGCGGGGGCGCCGAGCCCGGCCGGGCTCGGGCCGCAGACCCCTCCGGCGGCCGCAATGGCGGCGGCCAGGACGGCCAGCGACGGCGCCTGCGACACCGGCGGCGGCAGCAGCTGGTGCTGCTGCGGCGGCTGCTGCTCCTGCTGCTGCCGCTGGGCCGCCATGAGCGCAGCCACAAAGGCGGCAGCCACGCCCGCGTAGTTGTCGGACATCTGTTGCTGAAGCTGCTGCTGCTGAATCTGCTGCTGAATCTGCTGCTGAATCTGCTGCTGCTGCTGCTGCTGGAAGTGCAACGCCACGGCCGACGCGGCCGGCGGCCCTGGCGCCAGCTGCTGCTGCTGCCGCAGCACCCGCCTCCGCGGAGCCTCGTGCGCCGCCTCGCGCCCCTGCCCTGCCAGCGCCGCCTCGGCCCGCCGCAGCAGCGCGGCCGTCAGCGGCGCGCCCGGCGGCGCGCCGACCGCCTGCTTGAGCGCGAGGCGGTGCTTCTGCAGGTGCGACGCGACGTGCGGGCGGCGCAGCCCTGGCACGGCCATGAGGTCGAGCACGGCTTTCGGCACGGCCGTGGCGACGCCCCCCAGGCGCTCGACGGCCGCGAGGAAAAGCGCGTGCAAGTCCGGCGTCCACGCGACGCGGTCGCCGGCGCGGGCACGCGGGCGGCGCGCGGCGGCGGGCGAGGCGCGGCCGCTGCAGGGCTCGTCGTCCTCCTGCTCCTCCATCTCGTCGCCATGTGTGCCCGACGACGGCGTCATGTGGTGCTGCTGCTGCTGCTCCTCGCGCGCCGGCCGGGGGGCGACCCACACCAAGGGGGATGCCGGCGTGGGCGCCGCAGCCGTCGCCGCGAGCGAGGCCGCGAGGACGAGCGCCTCTGCTGCGGCGAGCTCGTCCTCGCGCGCCGCCCCCGCCGCCGCTGCTGCCGCGTCGCGCGCCTGCGTGGCGCTCGCGTGCGGCGCAACGGGCGTCCGCCCCGGCGCTAGTGCGGGCGGTGGCATCGAGCTGTCGAGGGGGCGGCCGACAATCTGGCGCGTCACGGGGCCACGACCACAGAATCTGAATCTCTGTTTTTTAAGACACGATGCGGTACGGGGACGAGGCAGGCGGCCGTGAGAGGGAGCTGTCGGCGCAAAGGGCCAAGGTAGTTGGTTTCGCGAGCGGGCGGAGGAAAAGGGCAGCGCTTTCGCGGGAGGGAGGATGCTGGCGGGTGGTGGTGGTCAGTGTGAGAGGAAACCACAGGCTAGCAGTCAAGCAAATCGCAAGGGCTATCCGCGGGAGGGACGGGTGCGCGCGATCGATGAGGGGCGCGTGTGAGGAGGCAGATGCGTCAGGTGTAAGGGATCGAACGAGATGATAAAGCGCTCCCGCGTGGTATTGAACATTTAAAATCTCCTACAGGCGGCGGGCGACGGCCCGGCTTTTGCCAGCTCTCCGCGAGAGCGAAACGAAACATCCACAGACCGTGACAGTGACAAAATAAAACAGCTGAGGACAACAAGCGGCCAGAGGGGCGGCCGTTGGAGCGCGCGCGCCCCCCGCCTATCATCCGCGTTGCGCCGTCTTGTTCATCAGCAGCGCCTCGGCCCAAGGCGCGTTGTCGGCGGCGGCGCCGCCGCCGCCCTTCTTTTTCTTTCCTTTCGCCTCGGCGTTTGCAGCGGCGGCGGCGCACCACTCGACCTCGACCAGCAGCTCGTTGCGCCTCAAAAAGGGCGGCGTGAAGGGGTCGTTGTAGCGCAGCAGGCGGTACTGCCCGGGCGCCGTCGTCGCGCGCGCCACGCCGTCGCCCGCGAGCGCCGCGCGCAGGCGCCGCTCGGCGCGCGACACGTCCCCCTGGAGCGGCCAGCCGGGGACGGGTGCGGACGCCCAGAGGCGCCCGGCGCGCTCGAAGCGCGTGCTGACGGCCGGGTCGCGCGGCGCTGCGAACGTGGTCGTCGTCGTCGTCGCCGAGGACGAGGCCCCAGACGCGCCGCTGCCCCAGCCCGTCGCCGCCGCCGCCTCTTCGCCCTCCTCCTCCCCGCCGCCGCCCCCCTCCTCGTCGTCGTCGTCGTCGTCAATCACAAACGCCATCTTTGCGCGCGCCCCCCTGTCGCTGCCGCCGCCCTCGCCGCCGCCGCCGCCGTCGCGCGCCGCCGCCGCGTCCGTCAGCACGGGCGTCGTCATCTCCCACTTCTTGCCGGCCTCGTTGCCGCCAAAGATGTAACCCGCGAGCGGGCCAAAGCCGCTGCCCGCGGCCGGGTCGGCGCCGGCGGCCATGTCTGTCTCGGCCAGCGCGAAGCGGCCGTAGCGCCTGAGCTCGTAGACGGGGGACGCGTACAGGACGCCGTACGACGGGGTGGCGAGGTCCGGGGTGACGGCGAGCGCGGCGCGGAGGGCGCGGCGCGCAAAGTGGAGCAGGCCGCGGGGGCGCGGGGGCAGGAGCAGCGCGCCGCCGCCGCCGCCCTCGCCGTCGCTGCCGACGCCGCCCCCGCCGCCGTCGGACGGCGCGCCGTCGCCCCCCAATGCCGACGCCCCCGCGGGCGCCCGCGCCCGCCGCCGGGCGTCCGCCTGCAGCCGCATCGGCAGGCTGTCCCACGTGTCCACGTGCGACACGACGCGGCCCGTCGCGCGGTCGACGCCGTAGGCGGACGTCCCCGTCAGCGCGACGGAGGGGCGCCGCGCGGCGCCGGTAAAAAAGGGCAGGCCGCCGTCGGGCACGCCGCGGGGCTTGAGGACCATGGTCCAGCGCGTGACGACAGCCGACTCGGCCTCGCGCACGACCGCCGCGTGCGTGACCAGCTCGACGTCGAACAGGGCGCGGATGGCGCCGATCCCGACCTGGTACAGGGGGAAGCCCGCCGTCGTCGCCAGCGGGTCCTGAAACACCACGCCCTCCGAGTAGAGCGAGGGGGTGGGGCCGGCAGCGGAGGAGGACGACGATTGAGCCCGGAACAGGCCGGGGAGCTCGTCGCGCACGAGGCGGTCGCGCACGGAGTCGAGGGTCGGGGCGGCGAGCAGGAGCGGGGGGTCGTGCTGCGGCGCGGGCGGCGGGAGGTCGGCGTCCGTCGCCGTCGCGGCGGCCGCGGGCAGCAGACGCGTCGGCGGCGCCGTCAGCGGCATCGGCGGCGGCGCGAGCACCTTCATGACCGGCGACGTCGATGTCGGCGCCGCGGGCTTGGCGGCGCCGGCGTTCGACGGCCGGGCAATCGCGCACGTCGCGTGCGAGCGCCGGCCGCTGCTGGCCGCGCGCGTGGTGCGCTGCATGATGTGTGCCGGGTGTTCTGTTTTTGTGTGGTGTTGAAAACGAGTCTGTCGTTTGGTGTTGGTGGCGCAGAACTCTCAAAGAACGTGCGATGGGCCTTGGTACTGTTGGGCAGCAACTTGTTATTCATGCAAATGGAGGCGTGTGTGTCCGTGGATGGAGGGCGCGCGTTGGCCTAAACTAGTCCGCCCAGGCGGTCGCCGTCTCGCCGCCGAGTCGGCGGCGCCGATGACGAGAGGCGATGCATCGGGGGGTTGGACGGCAAAACAGAGAGGACGCACACCGACACGCGACGCCACGCTCGGTCCGCCACCGTGCAGCAGATCAAATCCTCCAAAGTCTGAAGACTCCAATCAGCACCCAGCATCAGCCGCGCGGACAATCATTCGATCGCCCCTCGCGCGCTCGTCCGTCGACGAAGAAACGTGGACGATGCTGCGCGCGCTCCTGCGCGCGCAGCTGCGCGTGGGCGGACCTGGTGAGACGCCTCGGCGCGCAGAGGCCGCGCCCTACACACGCCGCAGAGACCACGCGGACCCGCTGACGCCGACGCTACGACCGATCGATCGCGCTCTCGCCGCCGCCGCCGCCGCCCGCCTCAAAAACCCAACAGGAGCAGGAGCAACAACAGCAGCAGCAACAACGTTGGCGCCCGGGCTACTAGCGGCATCAGCGGCAGCAGCAGGCGCCGCGTCCCCAGCGGCGGCAGCAGCGGCGGCAGCAGCGGCGGCGTGGCCGACGTCCTCCCGCGCCGCGCCCGCGCCCCGCGCCTTCGGCAGCCTCTCGGCAGCAGCGGCAGCAGCAGCAAGCGGCGTCGGACGAGCGGGCTTGACAGCAGCAGCAGCAGCAGCATCAGCAGCAGCATCAGCAGCATCGGCATCCTGTGGGGCCAGGCGAACGCTCATGGCGTCCGCCCCCCTCCCGCCCATGACTCTGCTGCTACAGCGGCAGCAGCAGCGGCCGTCCCCCGCCCACGACTGCCCCACCCGCCAGCAGCAGCAGCACCAGCAGCACCACCACCACCCCCCTTGCCTCCAGCGCCGCGGCCTCGTGATGATGCCCCGCCGCCCCAAGTACCGCAAGGCGCACAAGAGCCTGGGCTTCAACGAGACGCCCGTGCCCAACACGCGCCAGCTCGTCTACGGCCAGTTCGGCCTGCGCGCGCTGGAGCACGCGCGCCTGCCCGCCCGCACGCTGGAGGCCGCGCGCCGCGCCGTGCGGCGCGCGGCCAAGAAGACGGCCGCCGTCTGGATCCGCGCCACGCCGAGCGTCCCCGTCAGCTCCAAGCCCGCCGAGGTGCGCATGGGCAAGGGCAAGGGCGCCGTCGAGTACTGGGCGGCGGTCGTGCGCCCCGGCCAGGTCCTCTTCGAGCTCGACAGGGTGACGAGAAAGACGGCCGAGGCGGCACTGGCGGCGGTGCAGCCCAAGCTGCCGATGCGCGTGGGCTTGCTCGAGTGGGACTGAAGCACAACATGTGGATTAGTGGGGAGGGGGCGGCGCGGTTGGGTGGTTGCCGGCGCCACGGGGAGAGAGAGCGGGATGGACGCTGCGCGCGCGCAACGTGTGTGAGAAAACGAGGGAGCAGGGGACACCAATGGGGGCGTAGGGCGGTGGGTCGGGGGCATGTGTTTTTGTTCTCGCCAGAGCGGGGCGTGGACGCGTGCTCTCGAAGAGGCTCGCGACATCGATGACCAGAGCGACTGATGTGTGTGTGCGCACGTGCACCATGTTACACCGCAAAAAACCAGAAGCAGAGAGAGAGCTAGTGAGAGCCGAGCGCTCGACCGGCCGGCGGCCGCCCCCGCGCGACTTGGCTCTCCCCCCGCCTCTGTCCCTCAGCCACAGGCAAAACCTCAATCTCACAGCCCGTGCGACACGCTCCACACCCGCACCGCCCCGTCCGTGTAGCCCGCGTACAGCGTCGCGCCGTCCGCCGACCACGCCAGCGACACGCAGTAGGGGGGCGTGGCCTTGCGCCCAAAGGCGCGCGCAAAGTCGGGGCGCAGGTCGTCCACCACGCTCTTCGACTCGAGGTCCCAGATCTTGACGCCCTGCTGGGTGGCGGCGCACAGCCAGTAGCGGTTGGGCGAGAAGGCGAGGGCGTGGATGACGTCCCCGGCGTCGAGGGAGTAGAGGCGCTTGCCCTCGGCGAGGTCCCAGAGCATGGCGACGCCGTCCTGGTGTTGTTGTGGGGGGCGGGGGTGGTGGGGGTGGTGGGGGTGCGCGTTTTTGTTTTGTTTGTGTTTTGTTTTTGTTTTGTTTTGATGGGGCAAGGGGTGGGAAATGAGATGGTTGGTTTGGGCGGGACGGGAGGGAGGTTGGTCGCACGTCGGGAATGGAGGAGGAGGAGGAGAAGGGAGGATGCCGGGGCGCCGTTGTCTCTTTTGGTTGCGGCCGCTCGCGGCGGAAGGGGGAAAGGGTGGGGGGGGGGGGCCAAAAAAATGACGCCGCTCCCACGGCCCCGACCGCCGCGCGGCCTTTGGCTGCCCCTCCGGCTCCCCCCGCAAAGGGGGCCCGGGCGGTCTCGGCACCGCGCGGCACGCGGGCGGCTAGGCGCGAATATAGAGCACCGCCGCGTGTTTGACATGCTGTGCCGTTTTGCTTTTGGTTTCCCCTTTTTTTGTGGATGCAACGAGGAACGAAAAAAGACGCGGGCGGCGGCGCGCGACCAAAAAACCCTCTTCCTCTCTCTCTCCCTCTCTCTCTTCGTCTCTCTTGTCCCTGTCTCACCTTGCCCCCCGACGCGCACAACGACCCGTCCGGCGACACCGTCACGCTGTTGACGTAGCCCGTGTGCCCCACCAGGCTGCTCTTGAGCTTGCAGTTGGCCAGCGACCACACCTTCACGACCTTGTCCCACCCGCCGGAGACGATCACGGGGGTCGACGTGATGGGCGAGAAGCGCACGCAGCTGACCCACTCGGTGTGGCCCTCGGGCTCGGCGATGACGTACTTGCACTCCCCCAGGGTGTTCCACAGGCGGATGGTCTTGTCGCGCGAGCCCGAGACGATCTGCCGGTTGTCGACGGAAAAGGCCACGGAGAGCACGTCCTTGGCGTGGCCGACGAACCGGCACGTGGTCTGGCCCGTGGTCAGGTCCCACAGGCGCAGGGTGCCGTCCCACGAGCCGCTGAGGCAGAACTGGCCGTCGCTGCTGATGACCACGTCCTGGATGTAGTGGTGGTGCCCGACCAGCGAGCGCTTGGGGTAGCCATAGTTGGACTCGGAGCGCTGTTTCGTTGGGGGTTTGTTTTTCGGGGGGTTCGGTTTTGATTTGTTGTTTTGTTCGTATTGATTTGTTTGTTTGTTGTGCGGGGCGGGTTGGGAAAGGGTTGGCGGGTGGATGGGGTGGAGAGGGACGGGGGCGTGTGTGGGGCGCGTCGTTTGGGGCGTTTCTAGCGGCGCGCGGCCGCGCGTTTTTTTTTGGTTCTTCGGTGGGCGCGAGCTGGAAAGCCTGTCCTGTCGGTGTCCGTTCTGTCCTGTCTATCCTGCCTGTCCCCATCACAGTCCAAGTCTCTCCCCACTCCCTCGCTCCTCACCTCCAGGTGCCACACGAGCACCGTCTTGTCGCGCGACGCCGTCAGCAGCACGTCGCTGGCCGGGTCGAGCGGCGTGGCAATGGCGGTGACCCACCCCGCGTGGCCCTTGAGGGTGGCGCGGTGGGTGAGGGACTCGGACATGGCTGCTGCTTGGCTGCTTGGTGGGGGTTCTGCTGGATCGTCGAACATGTGCGGGGGGGAGGGGGGGGCGTGAGTGAGCGGAGGCGGCGGCGGCGGCGGCAAGGCGGCGGCGGCGGCGGCGGGACGCGGCGGCGGGGGGATGCGGCGGTGGCGGCGGTGCGCGATCGGCGTTTGGCCGATGGGGGCGAGCTGCGGATGGCAAGGGGCGCGAGGCTCGCGTAAGGATCCCACGCATCCGTCCGGTATGATCGAGTGCGTCACACGCGCGCCGCGAGCAGAGAGAGCGAGCGCGCGCGCGCGGAAGAGGGCAAGACGGGCTGCAGCCCTCCGCCACTCTCGCCGCCTCCCGATCGGGGCTTGCTGTTTTCGCCTTGGCGGTCCGCAACGCACGTACGAGTACTCACAAGTCGGGTCAAATACGTGGATCAGCAAACGGGGTTTGCACTGTGGGGAAAAGAGGGCGAGCGGGGGTGGAGGTGAGGGGCGGATCCTGTGTCTGTCTCGTCGCTCTCTCCCTCTCTCCTCCCCCTCCCCCCTCCTCCTTCTTTTCGGAGCATCCACGCACAGTCGCACTCCCACAATCAACCACCTCACGCAATCAAAACAAGGACTCCAACTTGCCAGCACCACCCGTCCGCGACCACCAACGGACACAACACAAGCAAACGCTCGCCCTCCCGCGCGCCGAAAGAACAACAGCAAAACGCGCGCTCGCTCGTCGTTGCCGGCCACAACCCCGCCGCCGTCGCCGTCGACCGCCGGCGCCGTTCGCCAAGCCAAAAAAAGACAACCCCCCTCCCTGCCCTTCCGACCCCCAAGACAGCCAACCAAACCTCTCCCCCCCGCTCCTCACCGCTCGTGAAACATGTCGCCTTGGGGCGGCCTCGCGTCGATCGCGGCCGCCAAGCTCGTGCCGATCGGCGTCACTGCCGCCGCTGCCTCCACCACAGCCGCCACCGCCGCCGCTGAGGTCCCCCTCTCCTCGCTCTGGTCCTCAGGCAAGCCCGTCCTCATCTACGGCATCCGCCGCCCCGGGTGCACCCTGTGCCGCGACAACGCCGCCTCCATCTGGGCCAAGGAGAAGGAGTTTGCCGCGCTCGGCGTCGCGCTGGCGGCGGTAGTGCACGAGGCCGTCGACCGCGAGGTCGCCGCCTTCTCGCCCGCCTTCTGGGGAGGCCCGCTGTTCTGCGACGCGGACAAGGCGCTGTACCGGGCGTTCGGGGACGGGTCGCTGCGCACCTCGGGCCTGGGGGGCTTGCTCAACTTTGGCGTGTGGAAACGGATCGCTGCGGCGACCGGGCGCGTCGGCGGCGGTAACACCAGTGGCGACTCGTCGGTCATGGGCGGCGTGCTACTGGTGACGGCGGGACCCGGCGGCAAGGACCCCAAGATCGCCTACCTGGACGTGGAGAAGACGTTTGGCGAGTTCAAGGGCGTCGACACCTATCTCGCCGAGGCGAAGAAAGTCGTGGGCAAGTGAGAACGAGAGAGAGAGAGGAGGAAAAGTGACAAGTGAGAACGAGAGAGAGAGAGAGAGGAGGAAAAGTGACAAGTGAGAACGAGAGAGAGAGAGAGAGAGAGGAGGAAAAGTGACAAGTGAGAACGAGAGAGAGAGAGAGGAGGAAAAGTGACAAGTGAGAACGAGAGAGAGAGAGAGAGAGAGGAGGAAAAGTGACAAGTGACGCCCCCCGGCGACGCCGTCGCCTTTATTTTGCTCGGCTGCATCCCTTGGCGCCCACCACTGCCCTTGGCTCAGCCACACATACACACACTGTAAATCAGCGCATCGCAATTTTGTGTCGTTTGATCGAAAGCTAACCTTCCTTGAAGCGGGAGAACGCCGAGGCTTAAAAAGGATTCGGCCCGAAACATCAACATCCCGCGCGCTACAAGCTAGCGCGCCCAGGGCGATGGCGTCGTCGGCCGCACCTGCACCATCGCTGCCGGCTCCCGAGGTTACGCCCGAGACGGACGAGGTGCGCGCGTTTGATAGAGACCTAAGAAAGGGCGACGACCCCGACGACGCCGACGACGCCGACGACGATGGCGACGCTCACTCGCTCACTCGCTCTCTCTGTCCCCCGTAAAACCAAACGTCAGGTCAAGACCGTGGTCTCTTCTGGCGTCGCCGAGGTCCTGCTCGACCGGCCCAAGGCCCTCAACGCCCTGAACGTGCCCATGGTCCTGGCCCTGCGGCGCCTGTACGCCGGGTGGGACGCGGAAGCGGCGGCGGCGGCGGCGGCGGCTGCGACGGCGGGACGACAGGGCGGCATCGGCGGAGGCGGCGGCGCCAGCGGAGGCGGCGGCGTCGTCGGCGCGGTCGTGCTGCGCGCAGCCGCGTCGGTGCGCGACCGCGCCTTTTGCGCGGGCGGCGACGTCAAGCGGGTTGTGCAGGACGCGAGGGCCGGGCGCGCGCGCGAGGCGCTGGCCTTCTTCGAGCACGAGTACGCGTGCGACTGGGCGATCGGCGGGCCCCTGGCCGCCGAGCTCGAGAGGGCGTCGCCGCGCGGCGCCGACGGCCATGGCGACGCTTCCGCCGCCGCCGCGCGGCGCTCGCCCGCGCCGCCCTTGCCGCCGCCGCCGCCCGTGCTGCCGCTGCGCGTGGCGCTAGTCGACGGCGTCGTCATGGGCGGCGGCGCGGGCCTCTCGCTGCACGGGCATGCCGTCGTAGCCACCGAGCGCACCGTGTTTGCCATGCCCGAGGTGGCGATCGGCCTGCACCCGGACGTGGGCGCCATGGCGCGGCTGGTGGTGGTGGGCGGCGGCGGCGGGGGGGCCGCGGCGGCGGCGGCGGGCGCCCGGCCTCCTCGCCCTCCTCCCTCTTCTGGCGCCACCGCAGCCGAGGACGCCGCCCTTATAGCCTTCTCCCCGCTGCACGGCGGCCTCCTCACCCCGCGCGTGGGCCTGTGGCTCGCGCTGTCGGGGGCGCGCGTCGGCGGAGGGGCCCTCAAGGCCCTCGGCCTGGCCACGCACTGCGTCCCCTCCTGGCGGCTCGACGAGGCGGTGGCGGCGCTGCGGCGAGGGGGGCGGCGAGCGGGGGGGCGAGACGGCGGGGGGCGACAGGCGGGGGCGCGAGGGGGAGGGGACGACGGGGCCAGAGGGGGGGCAAGAGCGGGGCTCGCCTCTTTGGCGGGCGACCCCGCGGCGCTGTCGGCGGCGCTCGCGTCGTTTGAGTTCGATTCCGAGGAACAGGCGGACGGCGCGGCGGTGGAGGACGCGCGCAAGCAAGCCGAGAGCAGCGAGGCGCGGCGGCGGGCGGGCGCTCCCGCCCCGTCCTCTGCCGCCGCCGCCGCTGCCGCTCCCGCCGCCGCCGCCGCTATGACCGCCCGCGAGCTGCGCGCGCGCCTCCCCCTCATCGAGGCCTGCTTCTGCGCGGGGGACGCCGCGCAGCGGAGGAGTGACCCTGGCGCCGCCGTCGCCGCCATCGTGGCCGCCCTGCGCTCCGCGGCCCACAACGCCGCCGACGCCGACGCCAACGCCGGCGCCCGCGCCGGCGCCTGCGCCGCCGCCGACGCGCGATTTGCGACCGCGACGGCAGACGCGATCGAGGGCGGCTCGGCGCTCTCCGCGGCCGTGACGCTCGAGTACGCCGCCCGCGCCGCCGCGGGCGGCTGGGGCCTGCGCGAGTGCCTGGCGGCCGACTACGCCCTCGTCCAGCGGTTCGTGGCGGGCAGGGAGGGCGACTTTTGGGAGGGCGTGCGCGCCAAGCTGGTCGACAGGGGCGCGGCGGCGGCGGCGGCGGCGACGACGGCGGGCGGCGGCGGCGGCGGCGGCCCCGCGCGCTGGCGCTACCCGTCTGCGGCGGCCGTGCCGCCGTCGGCGGTCCTCGGCATGTTTTCGGGGCCGCTCGACCCAGCGGACGCGGAGCGGGCGTTGCGCGCGGCAGGAATACTGGAGGGGCAGCAGCATCAGCAGGAGGCGGGGCGGGCGCGGTTGTGACGCGGCGGCGGTCTTTTCGAGAGAGGCCGAAGAAAGCCGCGAAAACAAATAAAACGTTCGAACGAAAAACGCAAGCGCTCTCTCTCTCCATCATTCGTCGATAAATGTGTGTTCTAAACTATGGGGCACATTGCGGAGGAGGAGGCGGGCGCGGGAGGCGCACCGCCGCGCCAATGAAAAAGGAGGGAAGAAAAAAATCAAGCCGCGCGCGAAAAAGATGAATATATGTAGTTTTCATCCGTCTAGAGCATGGCCACGCCCGACGCGCTCGGGCCCCTCAGCTGCACGGCCGACTCGTCGCCGCCCATCATGACGCTGCTGCCGCCGGCGATCCCGCCCGTGGACTCGTCGGCGCCCATCATCAGGCTGCCGCCGTCGTCCAGGCCGCCGCCCGCGCCACCGCCGCCGCCGCCGCCGCCACCGTGGCCGCCGCCGAAACCGTCGTCGTCGCCGCCGCCCGCACGGCCGGCGCCGTCCTCGGCCACCCCGTCGCCGCCGACCAGGTGGTCCACGTCGACCCCGGCCATGCGCGCGAGCATGCGCACCACGTCCGACGTGTCGTTCAGGTACAGGGGGGCGCGCGACGGCTTCTGCCCGACGACGCACGCAAACACCTCGGCGCCGCGCGCGGTGGCGGCGGCGGCGGCGGCGACGGCAGAGTGCTGCGCGGGCGTGCGGCCCGAGGCGGCGGCGGCAGCGGCGGCCTGCTGCTGCTGCTGCTGCTGCTGCTGCTGCTGCTGCTGCGCGGCCTGCTGCGCGTCGCCCCCGACGCCGCCCCCGGCGACGCGGCCGCTGCTGCCGCCGCCGCTGGTGCGCTGAGCGCTGCCGGGAGCGGCGGCGGCGGCGGCGGCGGCGGCGGTGCTGCCGCCCGAGCCGCCGGCCGCGGCCGTCGCCGCCGCGCTGGCGCCGCCGCCGCCGCCGCCTCCCGCCGCGATCGTCGACGCGCTCCCTCGCACGATCCCGGCCGCGCGCTCGACCGCCGTGAACATGTCCTCGTCCGACCGGTCGTCGCCGATCACCAGGATAAACTCGGCGGGGCCCTCGGCCCCGGGCGGCAAACCGGCGCCGCCCGGCGACGACACCCCGACAAGGCCCGCGAGCGCAGCGGCGCCACCTGCGCCCGCGCCCGCGCCCGCCGCCGCCTGCGCCACCGCCGATGCCGCCGCCGCCGGCGCCGACGCCGCCGCGAGCACGTCCTCCACCACGCCGCCCTTGCTCACCCCGCGCGGCTTGACCTCCACGATCGCGTGGCCCCCCGTCACCTCCACGGGCTGCTGCGACAGCACGTCCTCCAGGTGGTCCAGCAGCTCCTTGGCCTGCCAGGCCCCCAGGTCGGGGTCTGCGTTGCGGTAGTGCCAGACCACCGCAGACTCCTTGGCCTCGATGTGGCTGCCGTCGGTGGACTCGGCGTACTGCTGCAGCACGGGCAGGGCCGTCTGCTGCCACGAAAAGTCGGCGCCGCGCGCCAAGGGCGTCCACTCCTTGGCGCCCGGCGGCCGCCGGTAGAACCCGTGCTCCGCGGCCAGGCCCAGCGCCGGCACGGCGGCGCCAAACCACTCGCCGAGCTCGCGGCGCGAGCGGCCGGACACGAGCCACACGCGGTTGCGGGGGTCGGACGCGAGGGCGCGGAGGACGGCGACGACGGCGGGCGGGGGTGTGGGGGAGAGGGCCTTGCGCGGGATGAGCGTGCCGTCGTAGTCGAGGAAGATGAGCCGCTTGGCCGTCGGCGCGGCGCTGTGTTTTGTGCGTTGTTGTTGTGTTTGTTTTTGTTTGGTTCGGTTTTGTTTGGTTTGTTTTGGTTGTTTGGGTTTGGTGGTGGTGTATTCGTGGGTTGTTTTGTTGGGTTGTTCCGGGGGCAGGGGAGAAGGGGCGGCGGTGAGCGGTCGGTGGGTGCGGCCGGCTCGACGGCGCCCTTTCGACAAAGAAGGACAAATAATAGAGGAGCAAGGGCAGCGAAAAGGAAAAGGAGGATATAATGGTGGTGGTGTCGGGGGGTTGAGTGGCTCCGGGGACGGCGACGCGTAGACTCCCAGAGTAAAGTGATCCCCCGTCGCGCGCCCCTTCCGGGAGGGAAGCGAACGCGCGTTGCTGTGGGCCCTCCGCCTCGCTCTCCTTTCGTCCGAGCGCCCAATCAAAAGAGAAAGGCGCGCCGCCCGTGGGGGCACGAGGCGACGGCGGCGCGCGCCCCCCCTGGGAGGGGCAGCGCTCGGAGGAGGGGGGGGCATGTGTGCAAGGACAAAAAACGGGGGCTGCGGCGGTGTGCGGGGAGCGCCGCCGCAGCCCACGACGAAAAGCAACGCAGACGAAAAAAATAAAGACGTCACGCTCGTCGCCGCCGCCGCCGCCGCCAACAACAACAACAAAAAAGGAGGAAAAAAAAAAACCCACCGCGCGTAGGCGTCGGCGCACGCGCGCGCGTCCAGCCGCCGAAAGTTGGCGTCCAGGGCCACCATGCGAAAGGTGTCGAGCCCCAGCCCCAGGGCGTAGCACTTCATCGCCAGGTGCCCGCGCGTCAGGCGGCGCAGGTCGGAGACGCACGAGCTCGCCCAGTAGGCGGCCGTGTGCCCCGAGACGTAGCGCCAGTGGCCCCGGTGCCTCAGAGCGCGCGCCTCTCGCGGCGCGCGCGCGGCCGCGTAAATTCCGTCGGCGACGGCCTCAACGGACCAGGGGTTGACGCGGATGGCGCCGGACAGGGAGGGGGAGCAGCCGACGAACTCGGACACGACGAGCATGGACTCGCGGGCGCCGGTGGCGGCGGCGGCGGCCGGGGGGGCGGGGGAGGAGGAGGAGGGGGGGGCTGCTGCTGCTGCCGCCGCCGCCGCTCGAAGCGTTCCGCCGGCCGCCGACGCCGCGCCCGCGCCGCCGCCGCCGCCGCCGCCCGCCGCCCCTGCCGCCGCCGCCGCCGCCGCCTGCGGCTCCGAGTCGGGCCCCTGCCTGCAAACGACGTACTCGTACGGCACGAGGTTCATGCCGTCGCGCGTGGCCGTGACCACGACCACGTCGGCGACGCTGTAGAAGGCGATGCGCTCGTGCAGGGGGACGTGGCGCTCGATCAGCATCACCGGCTCGTAGGGGGCGGCGGCGGCGGCGGCAGACGCAGAGGCAGAGGCGGCCGCCGCCGCCGCCGCCGCCGCCGCGCCCGCGCCGCCGCCCGCCGCCGCAGCCGCCGCCGCCGCCGCCGCCGCCGCGCCCGACCCCAGCGCGCCCGCCGCGCCCGCCGCCGCCGCCGCCGCCGCCCCGGCCCCAAACCGCTCGTTGATCCGCCGCGCCAGGTCCCGCACGCACTGCCGCAGCTCCGACACGTCGGCGCCCGGCGCCACCCGCGGCGCGTTGGTGATTTGCACCAGCGTCAGCTTGCCCACGAGCTCCGGGTGCTCGGCCAGCACGCGCTCCAGCGCCTGGAGCTTGAGCTCGACGCCCTTGAACACGTCGAGGTCGTCGACGCCCAGCAGGACCGTGCGCCCGCGCAGCTGCGCCAGCAGCTCGCCCCGCCGCCACCGGAACTCGGGCCATGCCCAGCCCGCCAGCAGGCGGCCCGGGTCCACCCCTGTTGGCATGATCTTCACGCCGACCTGCCGCCCGTAGTAGTCGACGCTGATGGAGCCGCGCGCGGTCTCGTGCGCGAGGCCCAGCATGCGGGAGCAGCACGACAAAAAGTGGCGCGCGTAGTCAAACGTGTGGAAACCGATCAAGTCGGCGTTCAGTAAGGAGCGCAGCAGCTCCTCGCGCCGCGGGAAGGTGCGGAACAGCTCGGACGAGGGGAAGGGCGAGTGGAGGAAGAAGCCGAGGCGCACCTTGTTAAAGCGCTTGCGCAGGAGGCTGGGGAGCACGAGCAGGTGGTAGTCGTGCACCCACACGTAGTCGTGGTCTGTCAGGGCCTCGTCCACCACCGCCCCGCAAAAGGCCTTGTTGGCCTTAACGTAGGCCTGCCACAGCGCCGGGTCGAACCTGCCCGCGGAGGAGGGCGCCATCGGCAGGACGTAGTGGAACAGGGGCCACAGCTGCTGCTTGCAGAAGCCGCGGTAGTAGCGCTCGCGCAGGGCCGGGTCGAGGAACACGGGCGCGCAAGAGAGCTCGCGCCGCAGGCGGGCGGCGACCGCGTCCTGCTCGGCGCCCTGGTCGGGGATTTCGGGCCCCGGCAGCATTCCGACGTAGACCACGTCCAGGTCGGGCGGGAGGCCTGCCTTGGCCTGGGCCACCAGGGCGTCCTCGTCCCACTCGAGGACCCACTGCTGCGCGGCGGCCTGGGCCTTGGCGTAGGGGGCCTGGGGGGCGGAGGGCGCGGCGGCGGCGGACGGGAGGGCGCGGGCGGCGGGCGGGGGCGGCGGCACGAGCGCGGCGCCGGGCGCGCGCGCAGGGGAGGGCGGGGCGGTGCCGCCGGCCGCCGCGGCCGCGGCCGGGGAAGGGAGGCGCTTGGCGCGGATGGGCAGCATGTTGGACACGATGATGAGGCGCTGGCGGCGGCCGCCGCCGGCCGCGCCGGCCGCGCCCGCCGACCCGGCCCCCGCCACGGGCGCCCCCCCGCTCGCCGCCGCCGCCCCGGCGCCGTTGCCCGCAGTGTCGAGCGACGCGTCGGCGTCGGCTGCTGCTGCCGCGGCGCCCGCGGCCCCGACGCCCATGGGCGAGCGGCGCGGGAGCGCGCCCCGCGGGCGCGGCAACGATCCGGGCTCGAACAGGCCCGTGGGGCCCGGGGACGCGCCGGCGCCGGGGTTGGCGGCGGCGGCGGCGGCGCCGCCGTCGCCGCCGCTGCTGCCGCCGCCGTCGTCGCCGCTGCCGCCCGCGCCGACGCTGGCCAGCGCGGCCGCGCGGTGCTGCGCCGCGCGCGCCTGGGGCGCGTCGCTAAACTTGGCCTCTGCCAGGGCGGCCAGGTTGTGGTAGGACCCGCCCATGGTCTTGTTCATGCGGTTCATGGTGGCTGCTGGCGGTGTCTCCCGTTGACGTCCCGGCGGGAGAGAGAGAGAGGGAGGAGGGAGAGGGGGAAGGCGAGGTCTCCTTTTCCAAACGCGGCGTCGACGCGCAGGCGCAAAGGATGCCGCGCGCCGGGATGCGGCGGCTTCAGAGTCGCGTCAACGCGATCCTCTCGGGCCGTCGATCGGCGGGAGTGGGGCTCCCGTCACTCACGGAGAGAGACAAACCCTTTTGTCCAACGAGGCAGGGGAATTTCGCCTTGGGTTTGGGAGCTCGCGATGATGCTGCTTGGATGGAAAGAACGAGGGGGATCGATCGACGCACCAGCGGTGCAGGTGGGCGTGGCGCGATGCGTGGTGTGAGGGGGGCAAATGGCGAGGGTCGCGCGCCAACATGAAGATGGCGGCGGCGTCGCGGCGGGCACGCGCGCGCGCCGCTCGCGACGGCCGCTCGATCGCTCCGTTCAGTGTTGCGCCAGCGCCCGCTCAAAAAACGAGGGTGGCACTCAAGGCAAGCCGGAATCACAGCTACGCCAGGCGCACGCACACGTACTTTTGAAAACCTCGAGTGTCACGAATCTCTGCCACCATCGGACGAGGATTGATACGACCCAAACAGCACAGAGGCGCAGCGGGCAAACCCCAATTTTTTCCTCTTTCCCCGCACGCGCGCCACAGCCCCCCCCTCGAACGATCCACACACCACATCCAATCCCGATCAATGCCGTCCCTCGACCAGGTCCTCACGCCCGTGCGGGCCGTGCCCCCGGGCCGGCGCGCCCTGGCCGCCCGCATGCTCCTCCAGCTCGAGCGCCGGCTCGCGAGCGCCGCCGCCTATCTGCACCCGCGCTGCCGCCCGCGGCCGGGCGAGGAAACGCTCGACGACCAGGACCGCTTGCTCGCCACTTGGCTCGCCGCGTATTATGCGGGCGTCGGCGCGACGCCGGACGTGCTCCGCGGCGACCTGCTCGAGCCGCTGGTGGCGCGCAGCGGGTGCGCCGAGCCGTTCGTGGGTCCCGCGGCGGCGGCAACGACGGGGGGAGGAGCGGGCGACGCCGGGGCGCTCCGCTTCGGCGTGCCCTCAAAGCCAGAGGCGCGCTGCGACTCGCGCAGCGAGCTGCTGCGCGCGGCGGCGGCGGCCGTCGTGGCGCTGCACGCCTACCTGAATTACCCGCGCGGGCGGGGGGCGGACGCGCTGGCGCCCGACGAGACGGTCGTGGCGCTGTCGACGCTCGTGATCAAGAGCCTGCTGCCACCGCCGCCGCCTTCGGCGCCGCCGTCAGTTTCGTCAGCGGTGGCGGCCGACGGGGCCGACAAGGGCAGCGGCGAGGCGCAGGCGGCCGAGCGGGGGCAGGAGGCGGCCGAGGCGGCGGTGCGGGCGCTCGACGCGGGCCTGGCCGACCTCGGGCGGCTGCCCAGCTGCCGGGCGATCCTCGCGGGCGCGGGGCTGGCGCTCAGGAGCCCCGCGGGCGCCGCCGCCGCGGCTGGTGGCGGTGGCGGCGGCGACGCCAAGGCCGCGACGGGCGCCGCGGCCGCGGCCGCGGCCGACGCCGAGCTCGAGGCCGAGGAGGCCGCCGACGCCGACGCGGCCGCCGCGGCCGACGCGGCCCGCGCGGCGCCCGCATCTGCGCCCGCTCCTGCCGCTGCCGCTGCCGACGAGGACAACGGCCGCAACGGCGGCTTCGACGCGCGCGCCGCCGCCCCCCCGCTCCCGGGCGTCCCCCCGCTCGCCCCCGGCGCGTGCGCCGCCTCGCACGCCCAGCTCGAGGGGGGCCCCCACCTCACCACCGCCCGCGTGCGCTGGCTCATGCACTGGGCGCGCGGCCGCGCGCTGGCGTCGATGGCCGACGTGGCGCTGGCGGTCGACCCTGACGGCGACGGGCCGCGGCGCGCGCCGGGCCTGCTGGCCGCCGCCCAGCGCGACGCGCTCGGCATGGTCTCGGCGCTGCCGGCGCACCCGGCCGGCTACTCGCTGTTCGCGGCGCTCGCAATGCGCGGGCAGCAGTTTCCGGCGGCCGTGCCATTCCTGCGGCGCGGCCTCGCCGTCGCGCGGGCGGCGCGCGACGACGCGGCGGTCGCGCGCATGTGCCCGCAGCTCGCGGCCGCGCTGCTCTTGGGGGGCGGGGGCCGCGCGCCCGCCGCTGAGGCCGCGGACCCCCCCTCCTCCTCGGGCAAGCTCCTGCCCGTCGACCTGGGCGACGTGCTCGCGCTGCTCGACGCGGGCGACGCGGCGGCGGCGGCGTGCGCGGCCTGGTGGCCCGGCGCCGCCTTTGGCGCGTGCCCGGGCGACGGCGAGCCCGAGCGCTCGGTGGTGTGGGCTAAGCTTCTGCCGGCCGTGGCGGCGCGCGAGGGCGTCGCGGCGGCCAACGCGTTTGCTTGCGGAGGCGGCGGCGGCGGGGCGGAGGAGGAGGAGCGGGGGGACGCCGAGGCCGAGGAGGCGGCGGCGGCGGCGCTCGCGCGATTCCTGGCAGAGACAGGGGCGGTGGCGCCGCTCGAGGGGCTCGCTTGGGTGGCGGCCCCGCCGCGGTCGGTGCCGCCCGGCGCGGTCGTGGTGGACGTCGATGGTGGTGGGGACGGGGGGGGTCTTGCGGCGGTCGTCGAGGAGGAGGAGGAGGAGCCGGCGGAGACTTTTCGGGAGGGCGGCGGCGGCGGCGGCGCGGAGGGGCAGGCGGCGCCGACGAAGAAAAAGGCAGCGGTTGCAGCGGCGGCAGCAGGAGGGGCACGGACGTCGTCGGTCGCCGCCAAGGCCGGAGGGGCGAAGAAAAAGGCGGCGGCGGCGAGCAAAAAGTGAAAGATCATGTAGAGCAAACCAGGACGCGGGCGACGGCGGCGGCGGGCGGGCGGGCGGCGGCTTGAGCGCCTCGTTTCTTGTGGCGGCGCCTCCCAGCGCCTCGCCTCGCCCGCCGCCGCCGCCGCCCATTTCTGAAATCACGAAACCCCTCTCCCCTCTTGATCAACAAGACAAAACCACCCCCGCCAACCACCCCCAACGCGCGATCGAGCCGCACTCGCTCGACTGCAAGCCACCAGTGCCGAACGCAGCGCAAGCGCCCAGACGGCCGAAGCGCAAACGCGCGCGCGCGAGTGGGAGAGCAGAGAGCTCTTCCTCCTCCCTCCCTCGCGTTGAGCACCCGCCCGCGCCTCCCTCCCGCGTCGTCCCCCGCCGCGCCTTGCCGCGCGCGATACTGGTGAGTCGAGCGCGCGGCGCACGCAGTTCCGGGCTGGGCGTCGCGTCGCATCGCGCGGATCGCGCGGGATGCGCACTCTCGGGGGGGGGAAGGAACGATCGGTTTTTTTGCCCAAGGGAAAAGGGGGGGGAGACGGCGACACGCCCTCTCGCTCGCGCTTTCGCCGCTGCAAACACCCCTTCTCGCTCACGCCGTTTTGGCCCCCCATTCATCCACCCAATACCCCTTCACACACAAAAAAACCAAGAGCAGATCAAAACAAGAAATCAATCCAGCCAACTAGATGGCCGGGCGCGGCGGCTACGGCCCCCCGGGCGGCGGCGGCGGCCGCGGCGGCGGCGGCGGCGGCGGCCGCGGCGGCGGCGGCGGCGGCGGCCGCGGCGGCGGCGGCGGCGGCTACGGCGGCGGCTCCGGCGAGCGCACGGTCAACTACGACGCGGGCGTCGCCGAGCTCGCGCGCGCCATCCAGGGCCTCACCATGACCACCTCGGCCGCGCGCGGCGGCGCCGCGCCCTTCCGCCCGACGCCCGGGGGCGGCCCGGGCCTGCTGCCGCCCCGCGCGATGCGGCCGGGCGGCGGCGAGGGCAAGGCGGGCGAGAAGATCCAAGTGCAGGCCAACCACTTTTCGATGCGCTGCTCGGCGAAAGAGGCGTACCACTACGACGTGGCGATCGACGCGGTGGCCGAGCCCGGGGAGCGCGAGCGGCCGGCGAAGCGCGGCGCGCCCAAGGCGGGTGAGTCGGTTTGTCGGGCGGCATTTGTTTCTTCGCCGCTGCTGCTCTCGCTCTCTCGTTTTCTCGTCGCCTCTCCCTCTCGCCCTTTCCTTGCGCCGCTGTTGCTGCTGCTTGCGCCGCGCGGCTGCCCCCCCCAGCCCCCTCCATGCGCCGCTGCTTGCTGTCTCTCGCTCTGACACTCTCTCTCTCGTGAAAAATTGAAACGCCGCCGCCCAACGCAAAAAAAAACGAAAAAAAACAAAACCCCGAAACTCTATGTATTACGAAGCCGCCGCCGGCGAGCGCGCCTTCCCGCAGGGCCTGGCGCGCCGCATCATGGTGCAGCTCGCCGGCGAGAACGGCTGGCCCGTCGGCTGGGCCTACGACGGCCGCTCCAACATGTACGCCCCGGCCATGTTCCTCGCCACGGGCCAGGCGCACGAGTACAGCGTCAAGCTCGCCGAGCGCGGCGGCGGCGGCAAGGCCGCCGCCGCCGCCGCCGCCGCGAGCGACAAGCGCGGCGGCCGCACCTTCCGCGTGGTCGTGCGGCACGTCGCCTCGCTCGACATGCGCGAGCTCGACCGCTACGTGCGCGGGGAGACGTCGGAGATGCCGCGCTCGGTGTTGCAGGTGCTCGACATCGTGCTGCGCCACGGCGTGGCGCTGCGCACGGACACGGCCGTTGTCGGTGAGCGAGAAGAGCGAGCAGAGCGGTTGTTTCTTTTTCGAATCTCTTTTTTTTCGCGAGCGAGGGCGCCGCCGTCGTCGTTTCTCTTTCGCTCAAACTTGTCTTCTAGACCGCCGCCTCCATGTATCGGCGCGTCAATCGCACACTCACAGCCCGTCTCCGCCCAAACCACATGCCCACGAAACAACAACCACAACAACAACATCGAACACAAACACAACACAAAAACAAAAACAAACAAAAAACGAAAAAAAATAAAAAAAGGCGCGTCGGTCTACTTCTACTCGCCCCAGGCGCGCGGCCTCTTCACGCAGCTCGGCCGCGGCACCGAGGCCTGGGCCGGCTACAAGCAGGCCGTCAAGATCTGCCGCTCGGGCCTGACCCTCAACCTGGACATGGCCGCGACCGCCTTTTTGGCCTCTGGCCCCTTGGGGCAGCTGGCGGCCGATCTGGTGGGCATGGGAGGGGTGGAGGGCTTCCGGCAGGGGCTGAGGCCGCCGCAGGCGCGCGCGCTGCGCGAAGCCCTGCGGGGCGTGCGCATCCTGGTGCAGCGCGAGGGGCAGGAGTTCCGCAAGATGGTGCGCGGGCTGAGCGAGTCGGGGGCCGACCGCACGCTGTTCCGGTGAGGTGTTTTTTTTTTTGGGCGCTTTGTTTTCGGCGGGAGCGGGGGAGCGGGGGAGCGGCCTTTTCTCTCCTTTTGTTGCGCCGGTGCAAAAGAGGGAGGGCAGAGGAGGCGCGCTCCGTCTCGATTTTGTCGAATCACATGTGCTCACGCGCCCTCTCTTTCGATCCTTCCCCCTCTGCCGCCACTCGAAAATACCAAACAAAACCCCCGCGCCCAAACGCACCAAACAAAAAAAACACAACGCCGCCCACAAACAAAACAAACGACAACCCAAAAATACTCGACGCAAAAAAAACATCCAGCCTCGAGGAGGAGGGCAAGCCCCCGCGCGACGTCTCCGTCGCCGCCTACTTCCAGACCCGCTACGGCACGCCCCTCCAGCACCCCTACCTCCCCTGCGTCGACGTGTCCGCCGACCGCGCCCGCCGCGTGTGGCTGCCGATGGAGGTGTGCGTGGTGGCGCCCGGCCAGCGGCGCCGCGTCTTGGACGACCGTCAGACGGCGGCGATGCTGTCGTTCGCGGGCCTGCGGCCGGGCGACCGGCGCGCCTACCTGGCCGACCTGCTCGCGCGGCCGGAGATGCTGTGCCTGTCGCGCGACCCGACGGCCAAGGCGTTCGGCGTCGAGGTCGAGACCGCACTGCAGACGGTGGGCGCGCGCGTGCTGCCGCCGCCGCGCCTGGCGTACGGCGCGCCCGCGTGCATCGACCCGGGCACGCGCGGGGCGTGGAACCTGAAGGACGTGCGGTTTCCTGGCGGGTCCAAGATTGAGTCGTGGGCCGTGTGCTGTCTGATGCCGCAGCCGGACGGTAAGGCGTTGTGTTTTTCTTTTGTTTCTGGTTTTTCTTTTTATGGGGGCTGGTCGGCGCTTCGCTCTCTCTCTCTCGTCTTTGAGTGCGCCGTGGAACGAAACAACTCATGACTCTTACCCGCTCGCCCCGACCACACCCCCTTCCCACGATCACGACACACAACCACAACAACAACAACAACAAACAACAACAAACAACAACAAACAACAACACCGAACAACACCCTACAACAACAACAACACCCCCCCCCCGACAACAAAAACAGCCGACGTCCCGGGTCCCTCTGGCGTGCGCGAGTTTGTGCGGGACCTCACGGACATGCTGAAGCGCACGGGGGTGGAGGCGGTCGCGCCGCCCATCTGCTACCTGGAGCGCGGGTACGACACCAAGGCGCACGTGGAGTACGCGGCGCAGCAGGTGAGGGTGGTTGCGCGAAAACGACACAAAAAAGACGCGAGCCTTCTTTTTGCGCTCGCTCAACCGCCCTTCCCCCCCCCCTTTTTCAAACACCAAACACCAAACACCAAACAACAACGAAACAGGCGCAGCAGCAGTTCGGCAAGCCCGCACAGATCCTCCTCGTCGTCCTGCCTACGCGCCAGACGCAGCTGTACCGCGAGATCAAGCAGGCCACCGACAGCCTGCTGGGGGTGGCCTCTCAGTGCCTGGTGGCGGGGAAAGCCGGGGTTGGGCGGGGGGCGCAGGTGCGGGGGCGTCTGCAGTACGCGGCCAACGTGGCGCTCAAGATCAACGCCAAGATGGGCGGCATCAACGTCAAGGTGAGGAGAAAGGGAGGGGAGAGACGGAGATGGTTGGTGTTTATTCCACGGGGGGACGAGACGAGGCGCCCCCTTTTTTTTTATTTCTTCGACACGGCTTTCGCTCGGCTCACGCCGAAAGGAAAAAAGAAAACGCCAAAACCAAAACCAAAATACAGCTCGCGGGCGAGACCGACATGGTCGTCCCCGTCGTCGGCTCGCGCCCCTTCATCCTCTTCGGCGCCGACGTCACCCACCCGACCTCGTTCGACACGTCCGAGCCCTCCATCGCGTCCGTCGGTGCGTCTTCTCCGTGTTGTTCGATTTGTTTTGTTCGATTTGTTTTTTGTTTTTTGTCGTCGCGTGTGTTCCCGGCGCCGCGCGCGCGCCAGACTCCTCGTCTCGCCGATACGCTCGAAAGGAGAGAAACACAGAAAGCGCTCACCCTCACCCTCGCCCTGACCCTCCACCTTCCCTCTTCCTGCAACACAAACCACCAATCATACAACCAACAACTACAACCAAACCCAACCACAAAAACAGTCGCGTCCTTCGACCGCACGCTGGGGCGCTACGCCTCGCGCACGCTGGCGCAGGCGCACCGCACCGAGGTGATCGTCGGGCTCAAGGAGGCGGCCAAGTCGCTGCTGACCAACTTTTACTTGTTGAGTTACTCGTGTGCTTTGTTGGTGATCATGATTGCAGTATGTGTGTGGGGGGCCGGGGCAAGGGGAGCGAGAGAGAGAGAGAGAGAGAGGCATCGTGTGCTTTGGTTTTTTTTGCGCAGACGCCGCGACCGCCCCCGCCCCGCCCGCTCGCCGTTGTTCTTTTGTTCCTCCGCCGGATCAAAACGCAACACTAACATCCGGATCTCTCTCTCAACCTCGGCAAACGCGACATAAAACAAACACGAACAAAACCAACAAACACACGAACAAAAACAAAAACAAAAACAACAACAACAACAAAAAACACCATCACAGCGCCAACCGCAACAAGAAGCCCGAGGCCATCGTGTTCTACCGCGACGGCGTGGCCGAGAACCAGTTCGACGAGGTGCTGAAAGCAGAGTACCGGGCGCTGCGCGACGCGTGCGCCGAGCTCGAGGAGGGGTACTGCCCGCCCATCACGTTCGTGGTCGTGCTCAAGCGCCACGGCACGCGCCGTGAGTTTATACGTTTGTGTTTGTGTTTGTGTGGTTTCGGGCGTTTTGTGTTCTCGGGCGTTGTTGCTTGCGTCGCGCGTCGTGTTTTCTTTCATGGTCGGGTGCACTCATCGGCCCTCGCCCGCCCGCCCCCGGCTCTGACCTCTCAACACGCGAGCTAACGAGCCCCTCCCGCCCGCCCCTACCCCCACCCCCCCCCACCACGAAAAAACAAAACAGTCTTCCCGATGCAGGGCGACGCCCGCCACACGGACCGCAGCGGCAACGTCATGCCCGGCACCGTCGTCGACCAGGTGCGGGCGATTAAGAGTCGGTGTTCTATTCTTTTTGTCTTGCTGTAGAGCGTCGTCGTCAGGCCGCGCCTGGTTTCTCTTTGTTCCCCCCGCCCCCTTGCGCTCACGGCCGCTCTCTCTCTCTCCGCTGCCCGCGCCTTCGGACCCAAAAAAACACAACACACAAAACAAAACACAAAACCCAAAACAAAACAGTTCATCACGCACCCGACCCAGTTCGACTTTTTCCTCAACTCGCACGCGGGCCTGCAGGGCCACAACAAGGCGGCGCACTACCACGGTGAGACGAGAGCGAGAGAGCGAAAAAGGGACCGGGGGAGGGCGTTTGCGCTCTCGTTTCCCCGCCCGCGCCCCAAAACCCAAGAAACGCTGCTCACGCGCGCTCGTCCGCCGCCGCCCCCCCCCCACCCAAAATCACAACATTCAGTGCTGGTGGACGAGAACGGCTTCAGCGCCGACGGCCTCCAGCTGCTGACCTACTGGCTGTGCTTCCTCTACTGCCGCTGCACGCGCAGCGTCTCCATCGTGCCCCCCGCGTGAGTTTCTGGCCCCCCCTTTTTCTCTCGACGCCGGCGCTCGAGGAACGAAAAGAAAGAAACAGAACAACGCCGCCGCGCCACCTTTTTCTCCGCTCCCTCCTCACACAAGTTCTGACACACACACGCACACATGCAACAACCCACAACACAAACACCCCCACCCACAACAACAGCTACTACGCCCACCTGGCCGCCTTCCGCGGCCGCCTTATGGTCCAGCTCGGGGGGGGGGACACGGCGAGCGAGGTGAGCGGGTCGAGCGGCGGCGGGCGGCCGCCCGCGCAGATGCTGACGGTGCCCGAGGACCTGACGCGCCGCATGTTCTACGTGTGAGCGACCTGCACCGGTCGAGAAGGAGGCAGGGGTGCTCACATCGTCAAGTCAAGGAGGAGGAGGAATTGTGTTTTGGGAAGAGAGAGAGTTTGGTCGTCGGTTGTCGCCCCTTGTTTTTTTGGTTGCTGACGCCGCGCGTCGGCGCGTCCCTTTTTTTGCTCTTCTGATCGCGCACTGAGACAGAAGAGCGCCGCGTGGTGGGGCGCCCCACGAATGCTCCCGCATGTTGCGCAGCGCACGATACGCACATCGCCAAGCATCCCGTCTTTTTTTTCCCCGTCCCCCCAGGCGCAAGTCAGTAAAAAAAAGCCCCGAGCTCCCCTCCTCCCTCTCCTCCCTCTCCTTAGAAAGAAGCCGAGCTCCCCTTCTCCTCCGTCCTTCACACCTAACGAAGCGTCCTTCAACCCATCCCAGACAGAGCGAGAGAAACATCACCTACCCACATCCCGAGAGAGAGCGACAAAGTGCGCGACACCCACACGAGAGAGAGCCCCGATTTCCGCGCTGAGAGAAAACTCACACAGACAGAGAGAGACAGACTTTTTTGCTCGCGAGCCGCGTCAATTGAGCGCCCCTCCTCACGCACGCACACGCGGAGCGCGCCCTTTGGGTGAGTGCCTGCGCGATCTGCGAGCGGTCCTGTTGCGCGCCAGGGGGGGAGCGAGCGTCCGCCGCCCGCCCGCTGCCGGGGAGGGAAGGAGGATTTTGCAAAAAAGGCGCCTCCTTTTCTCCCTCTTTCTTCGACCCTTCAGAGACGCGGCCCCCCACAACGCGCCCCCCCTTGCGGCCCACCCTCTGCGCTCTCGCCGGCAAATGATGCATGACCCGCCCAGGTTGCCAGCGCGCGCGCGCGCGCAAGCAAGCGGGCCTCGATCCGTGGCGGGCGCGCGATTTGCCGTCGTTTTTCCGGGGGGAGCGCCTCTTGCGCCGCCGTCGGGCGACGACGCCGCCCGGCCCGCCCGCCCGCCGGAACCTCGCATCGCGGCCACACATTTTCCGCCCCCGCCGCCGCCGCCGCCGCCCGCCCGCTCATCGTCGCCCCCCTCCAAAAAAATAAAACAACCCCAACCGTCACATTGCCGCCGCCCCCCCTCCGACCAACACAGCCATGGCCGGCAACATCAACGACGAAGCGATGGTCTCGGCCTTTGACCTTGCCCTGGCGGCGGCATCCCCGCCGCCCAAGATGAACATGCAGCAGCAGTACCAGCAGCCGCAGCAGCAGCAGCTGAGCGAGGGGTGCGGCGACTCATCGAGCAACGGCAGCAACACGGCCGCGCCCGCGCACGCGCTCGGCGGTTCGCACGCGGCCGGCGGCGGCGCCGTCGTGCCGCCGGCCGTCGACCTGGCGGCGGGCGCGGCGCCCATGGACCGCGACGCCCTGGCGCGCATGTGGGGCGCGCAGTTCGACTCGCTCGAGCTCGACGGCGAGTGGCTCGACCGCCTCGACATGGGATTCGACCTGTCGGACTTCGCCACGGCCGCCGCCGCCGGCGGCAACGGCGCGGGCTCGTCGGCCGACGCCGCCGCCGCCGCGGTGGCCGCCGCGCAGCGCAGCGCCGGCGCCGGCGCGGGCCCCTCGTCCGAGGCGGCCGCCGACGGCCTCGTGCCCTCGATGGCCGGCGACGACGCGATGGCCCCGGGCGGCGGCTACGACACCATGACGACGGCGTTCGACGCTGACGTGGCGGCTTACGCGGCGCTCGGCGACTTTGGTGGCGGCGGCGGCGGGGGCTCGCCCTTTGCGGTCCCTTCGCTGGGCGCCCTGGTGCACCCGGCGCTGCCCCAGCAGCAGCCGTACGGCGGGTTTGCGCTGCACGACGACGTCAAGAAGCCCGCGCAGCAGCAGTACCGCCCGTACGGCGCCGCGCCGCCGCCGCCCCACCAGCAGCAGCAGCAGCAGATGCCGCCGCCGCAGATGCAGCAGCAGCAGCAGTACTACCGTCAGGAGCAGCAGCAGCAGCAGTACTACCACGCGCCCACGCAGTACGCGCCGCCGCAGTACCACCAGCTCCAGCAGCAGCAGGGCGCCTACGCGCCGCCGCCGCACCAGCACCAGCACCAGCAGGCCGCCGCCGCGCCGCGCGCCGCCGCCGCCGCCAAGACGGCGCCCCGCGCCGCCGCGGCCGCCCGGCCCTCGGCCGCCTCTGCCGTCGCCGCGCACGCCGCCTCTGGCGCCGGCCCCCTCACCCCCGCCGACGCCAACGCCCTCCTGTCGCGCGGCGAGCGCGTCGCCCGCTTCCGCGTCAAGCGCCTGCGCCGCTCGTTCAAGAAGACCATCCGGTACGAGTCGCGCCGCGCGTACGCCGAGGTGCGCCCGCGCATCAAGGGCCGCTTCGCCACCAAGGACGAGGTGGCCGCGTACCGGGCGGCCGAGGCGGCGCTGCGCGAGGGGCGGCAGGACGTGGTGCTGCCGCCCTTCTTCGCGGAGCTGGCGGGGGCCATCGGCGGCGCGCAGCAGCAGCAGCAGCAGCAGGCGCACCAGCAGCACCAGCAGGCGCAGGCGCAGGCGGCGTGCTGAGCGCAAGCGAGAAAAAAAGAGGCGCGGGAAAACGTGCGCTCGTCCCCCCCACCCACCGCGCCCCGCCGCCCTCACCCACTCTGCGCTTCACACACGATCCATTTGAGGGGAACCACCCTCTGCCCCACCACAAAAACAACACGCACACCCCATTTATTATACCCCGTGCCGTGTCGTCGTCTGTTTGTTCCCCTCTTGTTCCCCCCCCTCCTTTTTGTTCCGGTGCTTCTCCTCACATCTAATGTTGCGCACCCGGCCCCGCCCCGCCCCCGTTCAAGCTTCCCCCCTTGTTCCCCCCCCCCCCTTCGACGGGCTTTGAAGTTCGCGCCCGGCCCCTTTACCCCAAAGAAACGGTTGCTGCGTCTCCTTGCCCCCCACCCCATCCTTTTCTAAAGCAACACAGTCACGCAAGTTTCAAAAATCCGACACATCCCACCAGACCCGATTTTGTTTCCCGTTTTGCGCGCTTCCAGGTCGTTTGCCGCTTCTTTTTTTTCTCCGCCGCCCGGGACGGGCGATTCCAAGCCCCGGGCTCTCCCTTAAAAACCTCAGAGAGTGAGAAAGTCCGCCACACCACACGCAACGAGACTTCTTCCGCACCCCCCTTACCCACCAAAACAAGAGCGAGAGAGAGAGAGAGGGAGCGTTTTTTCCATCGGTTTGAATTGCTGCTGCCTTAGCGCAAGCGCCCCCTCGTTTCCCCCCCCTCGCAACTTGAGTAAACCCACGACACAAAAACACACGCGCCTGTCTCTCCTCTCAGATGTCCACGATCACGAAGATCTCCGCGTCGCCCTCCGTCTCGACCACCTGCATCGCCGAATAGGTGACCGCCTTGATCTCGGTGCCGGGCTCGTGCCGGCCGCGGACAAAGCGCTCGCCGCTGCCGACGGCCTCGACGCGCCACACGGCGGGCGGCGGTTGTTGGCGCGGGGGGGAGGGGGCGGGGGGCGGTCGTTCCTGCGCCGCGGCCGACAGTTGCGCCGCGCTCGTTGGCTCGCCCGCCGCTCGCTCGTCGCCTCCTGCTGCCGCCTCTGCCGCCGCCGCCCCCGCCTGCGCCGCCGCCCCCGCCTGCGCCGCCGCCGCCGCGGCTTGCTCGCAGCCTCGTGCTGCAGCCTCTCCTCCTCCTCCTGCTGCCTGCTCCTCCGGAGCCCCGCGCGTGAGCTTGGTGACTTTCAGCTCGCTGCACACGAGGAGGTCCGACGCAAAGGCGAACAGCAGCTCGTCCAAAAAGGCAAAGACGAGCGAGTCGGCGTCGTGTCCCTCTGCCGCAAAGACGCGCCCGCGGAAGCCGCCGTCCTCGCCCGGCTCGCCTGCCTCGCCCGCGCCCTCCCGCCCTCCCGCCTCGGGGGGCGCCCTCACCCCCTCGAGCGGCGTCATGTAGTTGAACATCGCCAGGCCCGCGTTCTCCAGCGCCTCCGCCAGCGTCTCGCCCCACGCGTGGATCTGCACGTCGGCCGTGTGGTCGAGGTACTCGAACTTGCGGCCGCGCTCGGCGCACGAGCGGTAGGGGGCGGGCGCGGGCGCGGGCAGGGGCGGGAAGGGGGGCGGCGGGTCCGAGGAGGCGCCAAGGGGGCGCCCCCCGCCCCCCCCGCTTTGCCCTCGCTCTCGCTCTCGCTCTGGCTCTTGCTCTTGCTGCTGCTGCTGCTGCTGCTCTGGTCGGCGTGGTTGCGCCGCTGCTGCTGCGTGTTCCGCTCCTGCCTCTGCCCCGTCCCGCCTCTCCTCGCCGTTCGATGCGCCGGCCGCCGCCGCCGGCTCGGCCCCGTCGCCGCCGCCGTCGGCCGCTGCTTTCGGTCGCCGCCGCCCGGCATCGTCGTCCGCCTGCACCACCGCGACCGCAACGGGCACCTGTTCGGCGGGCCTGCGCGTGCGCTTGCGGATGCCGTCGCGCGGCGGAAGCGCCGTGAACTCTGCTGCGGAGGCCATGTCGACCGCCCGTCCCCGTGAGCAGCAGATCCGCACTTGCGTCTGCGTCCTATCTTGTTGCGCACGCGCGCGCTCGGAAGGATGCGATGTCGATGGTTTAATGTACTGGTCGATCGCACCGATGCGCTCGCCAAAAGAGCGACAAGAGAAGAATCGAGCGGCGGGGGCGGCGAGCGTCGTGAAAGGCGCGACCGGCCGTCGACGAGCGCCGTCGACCCCGCCGCCGACTTGGAAATCAAGGCCGTGCCTCCCGCTTGTTCCAATCTCATACATTCGTCGAAACCGGACCCGAGACACCACCACTCAATAAGCGCCCCCACACACCCCCCTTTAGAAAGCCTCCCCGTCCACAATCCCTCATCCCTCATCCGGGGTTGGGATGATACGGGGGTCCTTGGTCGTCCGTCCGCCAGGCGCCCTCCTCGGAGGACGCGGCGGCCTCCGCGCGCAGGTTCGAGCGGCCACATTGGACAGGACTGCGCCAATCCTGCGGATGCCGAGGAGGCAGACCAGCAGGACTGCAGCAGCAGCGGCAGCGCCCGGCGCCGACCCCGCCGCCGCCGACGCGCCGCCGACGCCGCCGCCGCCGCCGCCGCAAGCACCGACGCAAGCGCCGCCGCCGCAACCGAAACCAAAGCTCTTTTACGCCACCTACAACGCCGCCCTGTCCGGCAAGCTCACCACATTTGGCTTCCGGCGCAACCTCGAGCGCGACTTTGAGCTGGGCGACACGCTGGGCGTCGGCGGGTTCGGCACCGTCCGCGTCGCCGTCGAGCGCTCCACGCGGCGCCGGTATGCGGCCAAGCTGCTGCCAAAGCGCTTTCTCGGCGGCGGGGGCGGCGGCGGGAGGTCGGCGCTCGAGCCGCTCTACGCGGCGCGCGTGCTGCACGAGGTCGACGCGCTGGCGGCGGTCGGCAACTCGCTCAACGCCTCGCACCTGGTCGCCGCCTACGAGGACGAGCGCGGAGTCGCCCTCGTCATGGAGCTCTGCTCGGGAGGCTCCTTGCTGTCGCGCGTGCAACCCGGCGCGTGGGGCGAGCGCGAGGCGGCGCGCGCCATGCGCGACGTGGTGCGCGCGCTGGCGCACTGCCACAGCGCGGGCGTGGTGGTGCGCGACGTCAAGCCGGACAACTTCTTGTACCGCGATCCCTCGCCGCGCTCGCCCCTCAAGATGATCGACTTTGGCCTAGCCACCACGCTGCCGCGGCCGGCGGCGGCGGCGGCGCCGGTCTCGCCGGCAGCGGCGGCCGCAAAGACAGACGCCGCCTCTGCCGCCGCTTCCGCCGCCGCACCCCCTCCCCCGCCCCCGGCCCCCAAGCTCACCGACCGCGCGGGCACCCCCCACTTCTGCGCCCCGGAGGTCCTGCGCATGTCCTACAGCTTCCCCGCGGACGTGTGGTCGGCGGGCGTGATCGCGTACCTCCTGCTGGCGGGGCGGTTCCCCTGGGCGCTGGACCCGCAGGCTCGGGAGGACGAGCGCGAGGCGGCCGAGGAGGCGGCGGCGGCGGCGGCGGACGGACGCGGGCGCCGCGGCAGGGGCGGCGGCGCGCCCGCGTCCTCGGCCTTTGGCGCGCAGGGACCCATGGCCGCGGGCGGCATGCTCGCCAACAGGGACCTCTTCCGCGCCATCCTCCGGGGGGAGCTCGACTTTGACGCGCCGCCGTTTGGCACGCCGGCGGTCTCCGAGGCGGCGCGCGACTGCGTGCGGAGCATGCTGCGGCGGGACCCGGACGCGCGGCCGACGGCGGTGGAGCTGCTGCGGCATCCGTGGCTGGCGCGCGCGGGCGAGGACGAGGAGGACGGGGAGGACGAGGGGCGTGGCGGCGGCGAGCGCGGGGGCCAGCCGGCGCCAGCGCCGCCGCCGCTCGAGGCGTCGCTCGTGCAGCGGCTGCAGAGGTACGGCGCGTACGGGCGCGTGCGGCAGCTGGCGCTGCGGCGCGTCGCGCACCTGGCCCTGCTCGAGTACGAAGAGGAGGAGGAACGGGAGGACGGAGCCGGGGGCGGCGGCGGCGGGCAGGGAGGCGCAGGCGCAGGCGCAGGCGGGCGGGCGGGCGGCGGCGTGCTGGGCCGCGTCATCAAGGCGTTTGCCGCCTTGCCGCGCGGCGCCGACGGCCGCGTGCCCTACGACGCCGTCGCCGACGCCCTCGCCCGGTACGACCTGTCCGACACGGAGCGCCGCATGCTCGTGCTGCAGCTGGACGCCGACCGCGACGGGCGCGTCGACCTGGACGAGTTTGCGGCCGCCACCGCGGACTGGGGCGCGCTGCAGGGTGGCGAGGGGGAGGGCGAGGGCACAAGCGGCGGCGGCACGAGCGACGGCACGAGCGACGGCAGCGGGAGCGACGGCGTCGGCGGCGGCGGCAGGAGCGGCGGGCAGGAGGCGTGGGGGCGATGGCTGCGCACCGTGTTTGACGCGCTCGACCAGGACCACTCGGGCCGCATCTCGGGAGAGGAGCTCGAGGACGCGCTGTGCCGCGTGGACTTTGCCTCGGACGACGACGGGGACGAGGAGGAGGAGGACGAGGCCGGTGGGGCGGGCGCTGGCGGCGGCGGCGGCGGCGGCAAAAGCAAAGGCAAAAAGAGGCGGATCGGCGCGGCGGGCGGCGACGTGGCCGAGACCGGCGTCGAGGCCGCGCGCCTGTGCGACCCGGGCGCGGTCGCGGCCGCGCTGCGCGAGGCCGACGCCGACGGCGACGGCGCGCTGTCGCTGTCCGAGTTCGAGGCGCTGCTGCAGGGCGGCGGCGGCGGCGCGCTGCTGGGCGGCGACGGGAGCGAGCTGCTCGAGCTGTTTCCGTCGCGGTTGCGCAGGAGGGGCAGCGGTTCGGACAGCGATGGCGTTCTTCCAACCCCCTCCAAGGCGGGTGAGGACTGACGGGTTGTTTTTGAGCTCGGGATGAGGAGAAGCAATGCTCCGCTCGAACCGGGCGCCGCCGACGCCGCCGACGCCGACGCCGACGCCGACACCGACGCCGACGCCTCTTTCTCGCGCCCCCGCTCACAGGCATGAGCCGCTGCAAGCAGGCCGTTGGACGCATCTCACTCCCATCCCTTTTATTGAAGCTCCGCCACCGTCACCACTAGACCAAATACATAAACTCAAAACCCAACACATACCCACCGCCAACGGGCGCGCGCGCGCGGGGAAAATCCGTCGGCCACCTCCTCTTCCGCCTTTTCTTCTCTCTCGCTTTACGACGTGCGCGCGCGCGGCCGACCCACCCGCGCCAAGGCAGCGCCGGCGCGCGCACGATGGCGACCGGCGGCGCCGTCGACCCCAGGGCGCCCGGCGCGGCCTTCCTGCGCGAGTACGAGCTCCGCCTTCACCAGCTCCAGAGGAACGAGAAGCGAGACATCACGCTGCTCACGATGCTGGCCGACGACCACCGGCAGCACGCGCAGGGCATCGTGACCGTGGTGCTGCGCCACATACAGGCGGTGAGTGTCCTGCCGCTGCTCGATGGGCGCGCGCGAGAGAGACAGAACCTCTCCCTCATCATCGCCATCCCCCGAACTTCCTCCCTCCCCTTCCTCTTCTCACGCGCCAACCCTCCCACCCCCCTTCCAAACACCAAACCACGAAATGAACGACAGTGCCCCGCGCACATGAAGCTGCCCGCCATCTACGTCCTCGACTCGATCGTCAAGAACGTCGGCCAGCCCTACGCGCAGCTGTTTGCGCCGCACGTCGCCGACGCCTTTGCGGCCGCGTGGGTCGCCGCGCCCGCCGTGCAGGGGTCGCTGCAGAGGCTGGCGGGCACTTGGCCGCCCTTCTTTCCGCCCGAGGCGCTCGAGCGGCTGCGCGCGTGCATGGCGGTGCAGCAGCAGCAGCAGCTGGCGCAGCAGCAGCCCTCGCCGTACGGCGTCTACGGCGGAGGAGGAGGGGGACTGGCGCCCGCGTACGGCGGCGCCGCGCCGCCGCTGCCGCCGATGCCGCCGCTGGTGCCGCCGCTGCCGCCCGCCGCCGCCGCCGCCCCCATGGCTGCTCCCTATGGCTACGGCGCCCCCCCCATGGCGCCCTACGGCGGGCCGGGGTACGCCGCGCCGCCGTCGATGCCGCCGATGCCGCCCGCTCCCGCTGCAGCGTACGGCTACGCCTACGGTGGCTACGGCGCGCCGCCGCCGCCGCCGCCGCCCCTTGTGGCGCCCCTCCCCCCCCAGCCGATGCCGATGCCGCCGCTGCCGCCGCCGCCGCCGCCCAGGGGCAGCAGCGCCGGGGGCGTGGGGTCGGCGGCGCCCGCCGGGGGCGACCTCAACACGCTGCTCGCGTCCCTGGCGCAGAGCGGCCTCCTCAAACAGCAGCAGCAGCAGCAGCAGCAGCAGGCGGCGGCAAGAGGCGCCCCCCTTGCGCCGGGCGCGCCGCCGCCGTCGGGCGTCCGCGCCGTCCTCGAGTTTCCGCCGGCCTTTATCCGGGTGAGTCGTCTTGCTGTTGATTTTCGCACCATGTTTGATCTTCTTGCTAACCAACGGTTGTTCGTTCCTCTGGCATGCCTCTCTGTACTTTCCGCGCGCGCGCGTGCCCCTGCTTATAATGTTCTTTTCCCCCCGGCCGCCGGGGCCGGGCGGCGGCGGTCGAGCCCTTGTCTCTCTTCCGCCTCTTTGCGTCCTGCCTCCTGCCTCTTGCCTCTCTCGCGCTCAACTTGCACCCCGCCGCCTTTGCGCGGGGGAGGCCGCCTTTCGAGGCGGTGGTCTGGACTACGCAGGCCCTTGTTGCCCGAGGAGATAAAAACGAGAGGGGCAAAACCAAAGGAAACGAGGAGCGCAGAGCGCAGACGACAGTGGCGGCCTCGCGGCCTTGCACCCGATGATGAGAGGGCGACGGTTCGATCGGCGCGCCACCGGTGTATTTTTGGCCCCCCTTCGACCGCCCCATCCATTCAATAGGAGCAACGCGGCCCCCGAATCGATCAATAATAAATTGGCTGTCCTCTGCCTCGTCACACGCGTCCTTGGGCACACGCAAAGCAAAGCAGCGGGCGCCTCCCTCCTCCTCTTTCCCCCCCTCTCGCGTGTCGGGCCGGCGGCAACGGCGGCGACGCCTCTCTTTGCTTGCTCTACCGCGCGCTGTCTCCTCTCTCTCTCTCCCATTGTTCCGCTCGATTCGCCCGCCTGCGCGATTCGATCGGTGGCGCGTGTGGTGCGCGCGAATCTCGCGGGGAAAAGAGAGAGAGAGAGAGAGCGATCGGTCTCGCGCAAAGAGAGGGTCCTCGCTAACTATTTTTTTCCGATGTCGATCGATCGCGCACCTGTCCCACGCGCGCACCCTTGCCTTTTCGACAACGTCCGCGCAGTAGCGGCGTCTGTCTTGTCCAATCCGTTTTCTGTCCTTTGCGCGAATCCCGCCGGCCCGAGCACGCAACAAACATGTCGCCGCCGTCGCCGCTCACACTCCCCCCTCGCACGAGAAAACGCTCCGCCCGTCGAAACAAAACCCCCAAAAACACCAAAAACGCAGAACTTCCACCCCGAGGTGCTGCGCGAGCTGCAGGCCGCCACGGCCGAGCGCCGCGCCGGCTTCCTCGACCTCGCATTCCTCCGCAAGCGTCGCCGCGCCACGGGCGCCGCCTCGTCCCGCGGGTGGTACCCGCCGACCGACGGCTGGCTGGCCGCCGCGTGCGGGGGGGGCGGGGGCGGCGCCGCGGGGGGCGGCGCCGCGGGGGTGGGCGGCGGCGCCGGCGGACGGGAAGCGGGCGAGACGGCCGCCGTCGGCGCCTTTTTCGAGGGCGGGGGCGACGGCGGCCCCTTTGCGGCCGCCACCGAAGAGGAGCCGGAGGAGCCCTCGCAGCGGCTTTGCGCCGTCAGCGGCGAGCCGTTCGAGAAGCGCTACGACCGCGCGCGCGACGCGTGGATGTACGTCGACTGCCGGCGGCTGAGGGGCGGCGAGGCGGCCGCGCACGGAGTGCCGGACGGGTCGCTGGTCAACGTCAAGGCGCTCGGCGGGGCGGGCATGGGGGGGGCGCTGCCGCTGCCGCCGCGGGGCAAGACGGCGGCGGCGGCGGCGGGCGGCGCCGGCGGCGTCCGGGACGGCGGAGGGGGCGTGCCGGCCGAGGGCGTGGCGGCAGAGATGGCGGCGGCGGCCGCAGGGGCGGACGCGGCGGACGAAGCGGCCCCGGCCGGCGCGGGCGTCAAGCGGCCCGCGCGCAAGGGCTGGGGGGCGCCTGCGGTGGCGGCGGTGGTGGCGGCGGCAGCGGCAACGGGCGGCGGCGACCGGAAGCACGAGGAGGAGGACGCGGGAAAGCCGGCGGCGGCGGCAGCGGCGGCACCGGCGGCGGCGACGCGCAAGCGGCCCGCGTCGGTGGCGCCCGTCGCCACCGAAGTTGCAAAAGAGGAGGTGGCGACGGTGAAAGAAGAGGCGCCGGCGGACGACGCAAAGGAGGAGGCCGGGGAGGACGAGGAGGACCCGGCGGGTGCCGAGCCCGCCGCCGCCGCCGCCGCTTCCGGAGCCGCCGCCGCCGCCGCCGCCGCCGCCGCCGCCGCCGCCGCCGCCGCCGCCGCCGCCGCCGCCGCCGCCGCCGCCGCTTCCGGATCCGCCGCCGCCGCCGCCGCCGCGCGCGCGCCCAAGCGAACGCGCCGCCCGGCCGCCGCCGACTCAAAGTGACTCGGCGGCGGGCGGTTGGCGGCGTGCATGTGTCACACATGAGGTGTGTGTGAATCAGATCCAAAGTTTTGGAAAGCGTGGGAAACAAAGCCGGCTCGCTCTTGTCTCGCTATGAAATATGTTCTCTGCCGTGCGCGATTGACGCCGGCCCCAGCGACAAGCAAACACACGCCTCCCCTCGCGAGCAAAGAAAGCAAAATTCACGTCAACGCGCCTTCTCTGCAGCAGCAGCAGCCGCGGCCCCGTTGCAGCCGCCGCTCTTGTGTTCACTGCCGCTCTTGGCGCCGCCAAAGTAGGCCGACCACGGATACAGCTCGGCGGCACGCGCGCGCCACCGTCCCGCCGCCGCGGCATCGGCCAGCGGTCCGGCGGCGGCGCCCGCGGCCCGCCCGCCGCCGCCGCCGGCCTCGCCCGAGGACGCCGTCGCCGGCGGCAGCAGCGCGCGGTGCACGGCCACGCAGTCGGCGTGCGACTGCAGCGGCTGCTGCCCCGCGGCGCCCAGCTCCGGCAGCAGCGCGAGCGCCTCGGCGGGCGCGCCGCCGCTGCCGCCGCGCCCGGCGCCGTCGGCCGCCGCGACCGCCGCCGCCGTCATCTCTGCCGCCGCCAGCCGCCGCGCGAGCGCAGAGCTGCACGGGTCGTCGGCGCGGCCCGCGCGCGCGTCGAGCGGGCTCGGGCGGCCGAGGCGCGGGCCGGCGCCCGGGGCGGACGGCGGGGGGCGAGGGGCCGGGGCGGGCGCGTCGGCGGCCTTGGCGTAGGCGTCGACAAAGGCGCGCACGGCCTCGAGCGACGCCGCCGGCGCCAACGAGGATCGGGCGCCGCCGCCGCCAGGGGCGCCGCCGCCGGGGGCGCCACCACCCGCCGCCGCCGCCGCCGCCGCCGCCGCCGACGCCGAGGACGACGCCGCCAGCAGCCGCGCCACCCCCTCGCGCACGACCTCGCCCACGACGGCGCTCTTGGCCGCGGCCGCCGCGCACGGCGACGATTCCCTGGTTTGGCAGCAGAGCGCCAGCGCCAGGCGCGCGGCCATGCGGAAGGCCTCGGGGTGGCGGGGCCCTGCGGCCGCCGCCGCGCGCTCGGCGGCCGCCAGCGCCAGCACGGGCTTGCCGCGGCGCAGGTACGTCTCGAACGCGCAGCGCTGCGTGATGAGGCGGTCGGGCGCGTGCTCGGCGAGGACGCGCACGAGCTTGGCCGCCTCGGCCATGGAGTCGTCGGCGCCGGCGAGCTTGGCGCCGTCCGGGTCGGGGTCGGCCGGCTTTGCGGCGGCGGCCGCGGCTCGCTGCTGCTTGCTGCCGCCGCCGCCGCCGCCCCCGCCGCTGGCCTCGCGCGAGCCGCCGGCCGCCTGCTGCTGCGTCTGCTGCTGCTGCTTCTTCTGCTCCTGCTTCTCGGCCTCGGCGCGCTCCGCCGCCTTTTGCGCCTTCTTGCGCCGCAGCTGCTCCTTCTTGCGCTCTTCGGGGGTCTGCGCCGCCCCAGCGGCGCCGCCGCCGCCGCCCTCCTTGCCGCCCTCCTTGCCGCCCGAGGCCGCCGCCGACCCGCCGCCGTTGGCCGCCTCCCTCGCCGCCTCCTTGGCGTCCGCCAGCGCGCAGTAGGCGCGCACCGCCCCCCAAACCGCCCGCGCGTGCTGCGGGTGCGCCCGCACGCGGTCCGCCAGCCGCACCAGCGAGACGTACTGCCGGAGCGTCGAGCGGCGGAGGCACCACTGGTGGAAGTCGAGCTGGTCGTCGACAAACTCCGAAAAGTGGGCCGCGACGGAGCAAAAGTGCTTGAGGGCGCGCCCCAGGTCGCCCTGCTGCAGGCGGGCCTCGCCCTCGCGCAGCTCGAACCAGGAATGCTGCATCTCGGCGAGGGAAGCGGCGGCCGAGGCGGCGGTGGCGGCGGCGGCGGCCGAGGCGGCGGCGGGGTCGCCGGGCGCGGCGGCGGCGGCGGCGGCGGCGGCGTCCGCGGCGTCGTTGGCGTCGCGGGTGAAGACGCCCGCGGCGCGCTGGGCGGTGACGACGTCGCCCGCGGACAGTAAGTAGCGCGCGGCCATCGAGTTGAGGTAGCGGTCGGACGGCTCGAGCGCCGAGGCGCGCGCGGCCGCGGCCGCGGCGCCGGGCGCGTCGCCCGCGCGCTTGAGGGCGCGCGCGCGCGCCAGCCACAGCTCGGGCACGCGCCCGCCGCTGCTGGCCATGGCGGCGTCCGAGGCGGCCAGGGCGTCCTCGGTGCGGCCGAGCTCGTCATAGTGCTGGGACAGGTAGTGCAGCGTCCACGTCTGGACGCCGCCGTCGTCCTCCTCCTCGTCGCCGCCGGCCGCGGCGCCCGCGGACGCCTCGTCGCCGCCGTCGTTGCCGCGCTTGCCCTTTTTGAGCGCGCGCCTCAGCCAGCCGGTCGGCCGCGGCGGCGGCGGCTGGTCGTCGTCCACCTCGTCGTCCTGCAACTCGTAGTCGTCGCCAGAGCGGGTCTTGCCTCCCGCTTTTCCCTTGCGCTTGGCGCTGCTGCTGCTGCTGCCGTTGTTGTTGTTGGCTGCGTCGTCCGCCGCCTCCGCCGCCGCCGCCGGCAGCCTGCTGTCCTTCTCGACCGCCGCGCGCAGCCGCTCCATGAGCGCGCCGAGAGCCTCGGCCTTGGCCGCGTCCGCGTACAGCGGGCGCAGGTCGCTGAACAGCGACGGCACCCCGCGCTCGAGCGGCCGCCGGACGTACGCCTCGGCCGCCGCCGCAAAGCGGGGCGAGGCGCCGCACTCGAAGTCGAGCGGCGCGCGCCCGACGGCGCCGCTGCGCGGGAACTCGGCGCGCAGGCCGGCGTACAGCTTGCGGAGGCCGTCGCGCTGCGCGTCCGTGAGCATGGCGTCCTCGTGCGCGCCGGCGCCGGCGCCGCCGCCCGCGCCGCCGTGGCCGTAGGCGGCCGTCGCACCGCCGTCGTCGTCGCCCTCGGCAACGACGGCCGCCGCCGCCGCCTCGGGCTCGGGCAGCAGGCCCAGCGCGCAGCGGAGGCCGCGGTGCGCGTCCAGGTCGTCGGCGTTGTCCTGCAGCATCGCGCGGTACGCCTTGGCCGCCTCCTGCCGCAGCGACGCCCGCTCCCCCGCCTCTGCCGAAGACGAGGGAGGAGCCGCCGCCGCCCCTGCCGCCCCCGCCCCCGCCCCCGCCGCCTCTGCCGCCTCCAGCAGGCACGCCGCCTCGAGCGCGGCCAGCCCGCGGCCGTCGCGCACGTCGCCGCGCCGCTCGCGCAGCCACGCGAGCGCCTCCTTGGGCCGCCCGGCCTCGCGCAGGAGCGTCGCGCGGTACAGCACCAGCTCGGACGCCTCGTACGCGTCGGAGAGCTCCTGCGGCGTCGGCGCCGCGCGGACGTAGTTGCTCTTCGGGCGCTGGCCGCCGCCGCCGCCGCCGCCGCCGCCGCCGCCCGACGACGACGACGACGACTCCTGCGTCCCCTCCCACGCGCGCAGCACCTCCACCGCCACGTCCTGCGACCCGGCCAGGTGGTGCGCCACCGCCAGGGCCAGCCAGTTGGCCCGCAGCTGGGGGCGCACGTTGAGCAAGGCGGTGCGCGTCTCTGAAAACCCGCCGAGGTCGCGCACCTGCACCTGCAGCATGGCCAGGTCTCGCAGGATCTGCTGGTTGCCCGGGTCGAAGCGCACGGCGTTGCGGTAGCACTTGATGGCCTCGGGGTAGTTCTGGTCGGCGCGGTACAGGAGGCTGTGTTTTTGTTGGCGGGGGTCAAGGGGGAGGGATGCGTGGCGGGCCTGTGAGCGACGCGGCCGGGCACGGCGGGGCGAGAGGCGGCGGCGGCGGGACGGCAGCGGGACGGCGGCGGCAGGCGGCGACGATCGGCGATCGATCGGAAAAATAAGAAACTCACCCGTACACGTGCCAGCACGTGAACGACTTGAGGTCGTTGCGCACGCCCAGGCGCACCAGCTCGTACGCCTCCGCCTTGCGGTCGCCCGGCATGTAGTACACGGACAGGCCCTTCATCGCGAGCGTCTCGCCGTGGTCGGGGCACTTCTTCAGGATTTGGTCGGCCGTCTTGACCGCCTTTTTGTAGAACTTGCCCTCATACAGCTTGAGCAGCTGGCGCCACAGGTTGCACTCGCGCTGGGGCAGCGCCCGGTGCGACAAGTCCTCCTGCTGCAGCTGGGGCGGCGCTTTGGTCGCCATTTTTGCTCTCTTGCTCCCTCTCTCTCACTGAGAAGAAGGAACCGCCGCCTCCCTCTCGGGCAAGGAGAAACCGGCCCGGGGTCCCCGCACGCGGTACTGGCGAGTCAGATGTGCGCGCTGATGGGATTGGGGCAGGAAGGGGGCGGAGGGGCGCAGCAGAGGCGCGCGAGATAGAGAGGGGGCCGCTCGACGGTCTTGCTTGCGTACGCGTGTGTGTGTGTGTTTGTGATAGGAGCTGGTTCCGTTTGAAGCGTGGGAGGGTGTTGCAAAGGACGCGAGCCAGACTTGA
>Ga0105054_10000683_pt1 | contig 54240 bp, 50 predicted proteins | sample BON02_FD_78091 | JGI IMG/M metagenome (GOLD analysis project Ga0105054, IMG submission 78091) | Freshwater microbial communities from Lake Bonney liftoff mats and glacier meltwater in Antarctica - BON-02 (megahit assembly) | ecosystem: Environmental > Aquatic > Freshwater > Ice > Glacier...
CGGCCTGCGAGGCCCAATTCATTAGCGGGAGCGCTCAGCGCTCCTGCATCGGTAAATAACCCCGCATCACCGGGCGCGCGGGTTGTATCAATCGCCGGGTCTTCAAATCGTTCAGCCAAATCGCGGGCGATCGAATCAATGCGTGCACTAAATAGGGGTGCAATCGTGTCGCGCAACATGAACGACGCCCCGAGCGATCCGCCATCCATTTGCCCGCTGCCAGTGCCAATGCTAACCGGGCGACCATTCACCACCAACCCTGACAGCGCGCCACTGGCCAGCGTCATATCTGGTGTGATGACCGGGGTCGGCGTGAAGCTAAGCTGCTTGGCAGTGCCATCCAGCAGCTGCACCCCGCCTTTGGAATAAAGTGCTACATCACCACCATCGCGGGCCAGTTGGCGTATAGGGATGATAGAGCTGATCTGGTCAATCAGCCGCTGGCGCTCATCTTCCAAACCAGCCGTATCGCCGCTGCGGGCGCGCATACGAATTTGTGCGTTGATGCTTTCGATTTGTTTCAGTGACATATTCACCGTTTCAACCTGTTGCGCGATGCTGCGATCCGCCCCAACCCGCACGGCGCTGGTTTGCGTTGAAATCCCGTTCAGTTTATTCACAACTTGGCCCGCGCGGTCAGCCAGATTGGCCAGAAGGCTGGTGGAATCGGGGGCGTTGGCCGCAGCCCGCAGCGCATCTTCAAAGGCCACCATATGTGAGGCCAGCGCATCCGCATCACCCGGCAGGCCAAGCAAGCTGGCCAGTTGCGACCGGCCCTGTGCTTCGGTTTGCAAGGCCCCGAATTCACTTTGGCTTTGGCGGCGTGCGGCCGTGGTTTGCACGCTTTGGCTGCGTATAACGGCATCTATCCGCACCCCGGCACTATGCCCGCCAACCAGTTGCGCTGATAAAGCAAGGTCTTGGCGCGCATAGCCTTCGACCGTGGCATTGGCAACATTGTTGGACACAATTTCTGCCGCGCGCGACACGGTGGATAGCCCCGTATTGGCAATTGATAAGGCGGATGAGAGTCCCATGGTTATGATCTCCGGTTAGCTGGCCCCGTTCCCGGATCAGCGTTTGATATTCGTGGTTTCTTGCAACATTTCATCGACGGTTTGGATGATTTTGGCGTTTGAAGCATAGGCGCGCTGTGTTTGGATCAGCGCGGTCAATTCACCAGCAATATCGGTGGTGGATTCCTCCAAAGCATACCCAATTGTGGCCCCTGTCGGCCCATCGCCAGCATTCCATAAAAAGAACTGCCCGCTATCGCGTGTAGCGGTAAAAGACTGCCCCATTGACGGATCAAGCGCATTTGGATTGGCGACATCGACCAGCGGCACCTGAAAAATAACGCGCGAGTAGCCGCTGTCATAATTCGCTGAGACGATCCCATTGGAATCGATCTCAACCGAGGTCACGTTTCCAGTTGGGGCCCCGTTTTTGGACAGGCTGATCGGGGCGAACTGGTCGGAGAGTTGCGTAAGCCCCGTTGAAGCCCCCGGCGCACCTACCGAAATGGTTACGGGGCCACGGTCAAATGTCACATCAATCTCGCCTGTCGCGATATTATAGCTGCCGCCAAATACCGGCGCTACCGACAAAATTGAGCCACCCAATCCGGTTGTGGCATCAAACTGCACCGTAAATTCGGCAATCGGCGCTGTGCCCGTCGCAAGGTCAATAATTTCCAATGTCCAAAGGTTAGATTGGCCCGCCACCGGCACCTGCGGTGTAAAAACGGCCGTCATGGTTTGGGTTGATCCAAGGTTGTCAAAATATTCCAACGAGATTTCCATCGAATCACCGCTCCCACCTGCTGCCGTAGCATTGGCCGGTAGGTTAATGCCGAGGCCAATCTTGGTTGTTGGGTCGGCGGCAAACTGGTTATGGGTTACATCCACAGGCAATAGCCCGGCTGATGAATCGCGCGATTGGGGGGGCACCGTCCCATCGGGGGCGGCTGGCCAGCCCAGCAATACAAGCCCGCTTTCGGTGCGCAAAATGCCGTTTGAATCAGGACGGAATGAGCCTGTCGCGGTCATCATCAAGGGGTAGGGGCCGGGGCCAGCCCCAACCGCCGCCGCACTGCTGACAGGCAACATGCCGCGCCCGCCCACGGCAATATCGGTTGAATTTGCGGTGCTGATCAGCGCGCCCTGCGCCGTCACCTCACGATAGGTGGAAACGCGCACACCGCCCGCGGTATATTTGCCGCTTTGTTCGGGCAGGGCCATGGCGGTAAAATCGGCATCAACACGCTTATACCCGTAGGTTTTAGAATTCGCGATATTATCGGCGATCGTGGCCAGTTTACTGGCATTTACATTTAGCCCGGCAACACCGGCATTCATTGCAGAAGAAATCGTCATGGGCTCGCCTTTTCAAATCGAACAAGAATTTGCCTGCCCAGATTTGCAGCCCCCAGTTTAAGATGGCCCTAACAGATGCAATTGAATCTATTTTCTGTGCTTTAGCCGCCCGCTGGCCGCCGCAGTAAAATAATTTCCAACCGCCGATTGCGAAAATCGGGGCCATCGACCAAGGCCGGATCACGGTCAGCCAAGCCTGCAATGCGAGCAAAGCGCGCCGGGTCAATGCCGTAGCGCGCCAGCGCAATGCGCCCGGCCTGCGCGCGGCGGGCCGATAGGGTAAACCCGTCACTTATCGCACCCGCTTCGGGTGTGGGGGCCAAATGCCCTCCAAGGGCAATATCATTGGTGACCATGCCGATAACATCGGCGATCATATGCAGCAATTGCTGCGCGGTTTCGGTGGGCTGATCCGTGCCGCTTTCAAAAAGCGGGCTATCTGGCAGATCAAATATCTCAATGATCAGCCCTTCGTCGGTGATGCGCGTATTAACATGCGCAAGCAGCGAATTCTCGACCGAACTTTCACCGCTATCACCCCGGAACTGGCTTTCAATCTCGGTAAATCGGTCCTCGGCCGGGCCAGCATCGGCCATGGGCGCGGCACCTGTATCGCCCGCCGCGTTTTCAATTTCTGCTGGATATTCACTGCTCGCCCCGGTGCCCGATTGGTTTTCGGTCATCTCGGTAAACACGTCTGAACCATTGAACATGCCATCGCCGCCGCCGGTTTCCATATAGGCCGGAATGCCGGGGTTGAAATAGGCGGCAATGCCTTGGCGCTGTTCTTCGGTGGTGGCATTCAGCAGCCACATCAGCAGAAAAAACGCCATCATCGCGGTTACAAAATCGGCATAGGCCACCTTCCAGGCACCGCCATGATGGCCACCCGCCTGAATGATTTTCTTTCGCTTAATAATCGGACGTAATTCGTTTGAAACCGGCATAACGCACCCCATAACCCAGAACCCACGGGCCAGATTGGCGGGCAAATGTTTCTAAGGGGTAACCATGGGCCGCAAAGCGCGGGGCAATTAAGCTAAATTGCGGCAGTAACCTCATATTCACCAATTCTGCCGATGCTGCCCTCAGTCAATATCGGAGGCTGTTATGGCGCAGAATGCCGCCCATCTTTTGGTTCGAACCCCATCAGCGGTGCCAAACGCGCCGCTCAGCTTCCCAGATTTCTTTTGCAAGCACGCGTCAGTCGCATTGTCGCGCGTTCTTGGCCAAGACGTGAACATTGGTTTGCATCGGCAAAGCCAACCGCGCGTGGCCACGCTGCGCAAATTGTTACAATCGCACCAGCTCATGGCGGCCCTTCCGCAAGTTGGCGGCGCAATGGCCTATCTGTTCATCCCCGATGATCTTGCCCGCCATGTTGTGGCCGCCCGGCTATGTGCTCCCCTGAATGCCAAGCCGCTTTCGGCAATTGATATGGCGCTATGTGCCGTTTTAGCCGAGCAGTTGCAGCTAGTTTTGGCCCAATGGCACCCAGCGCGGCCACTTGCGCCGGGGCTTTTGCAGTATGGTCCGCTTGGCCCAGCACCCAAGGCTGATTGGTGTAGTTTTGAATTTTCCCTTACCCTCCCGGCCCTTAAACCCAGCCGTTTACGCCTTATCTTGCCAGCCAAATTGGCACAGCCCCCAGCACCTAAACCGATCCGCCCTGCACCGGCTCCGCCGCTAAATCCGGCCCTATTAGCCCAAGCGCTGCAAAGCGCGGCAGTTCAGTTGCGCGCGGTGCTTCATCGCCAAGTGATGGGCGCGCGCGACGTGGCCGATATGCGGGCGGGCGATATTCTGGAATTGCCCAATGATTGCCTGCAAGGCCTGACCATTGAACTTGGAGATGCCCGCGCAACCCCCATTGCCCAGGCCCGGCTTGGGGCCTTTGATGGGCATAAAATGCTCAAACTACTTGGCACCCCCGACGCCACCCAATTGGCCCTCACATCAGAATAACCCAAAAACGGCACAAAAAAGTCGCTTCAAGCAATTGATTTCGCCGCGATTCGCGCGCAGCTTGGCGCCCGGTGTCAAAGGGGAGTCCTATGAAAAATTCTGCGCAGGTTGTTGTTATTGGCGGCGGGGTCGTCGGTTGTTCGGTTCTGTATCACCTTACCAAGCTCGGCTGGTCTGATGTGATGTTGATTGAGCGTTCAGACCTGACATCTGGGTCTACTTGGCACGCTGCGGGCGGGTTTCATACGCTCAACGGCGATACAAATATGGCTGCGCTGCAAGGCTATACTATCCAGCTTTACAAAGAGCTGGAAGCCATTACCGGCATGAATTGCGGGTTGCATCATGTGGGCGGCATTACCTTGGCTGACAATGCCGCGCGCTTTGAAATGCTCAAGGCTGAACGCGCCAAGCACCGCTATATGGGCCTACATACCGAGGTGCTGACCCCCGCTGAAATTACCAAAATGACCGATGGCTTGGTAAATGTGGACGGCGTGCTTGGCGGGTTATATGACCCGCTTGATGGCCATTTAGACCCGTCTGGCACCACCCATGCCTATGCCAAAGCCGCGCGCATGGGCGGGGCGACCATTATCCAACATAACCGCGTGCTTGAAACCAACCCCCGCCCTGATGGCACATGGGATGTGGTTACCGAACAGGGCACTGTTCATGCCGAACATGTGGTCAATGCTGGTGGCCTTTGGGCGCGCGAAGTTGCGGCCATGGCAGGTGTTTACCTACCCTTGTTGCCCATGGCGCACCAATATTTGGTGACCGATGACATCCCCGAAATTTATAATCGTGACGTTGAATTCCCGCATGTGATGGACCCAGGCGGTGAAAGCTATTTGCGCCAAGAGGGCCGTGGCCTGTGCATCGGATTTTACGAAAAGCCCTGTGAGGCGTGGTCGGTTGACGGCACCCCATGGGATTTTGGCCATGAGCTTCTGAACGAACAATTTGACAAAATCGAAGATTCCGTCAATTTCGCCTATCGCCGCTTTCCGGTGCTCGAACATGCCGGGGTCAAAAACGTCATCCACGGCCCGTTCACCTTCGCCCCAGACGGCAATCCGCTTATTGGCCCTGTGCCGGGCCTGCGTAACTACTGGTCAGCCTGCGCCGTAATGGCCGGGTTCAGCCAAGGTGGCGGTATGGGCAAATCGCTCGCCGAATGGATGATCCATGGTGAAACTGAGGTCGACCCACGCGGCTTTGACGTAGCGCGCTTTGGCAAATGGACCTCACCCGGCTATACCGTGCCCAAGGTCATTGAGAATTATCAAATGCGGTTCTCGGTCAGCTATCCGAATGAGGAACGTCCCGCGGCGCGGCCGCTGCGCACCACGCCAATGTATGATATTTTTGATGGGATGGGCGCCGTTTGGGGCCAGCAATATGGGCTAGAGGTGCCGAACTATTTCGCCCTCAAAGGCGAGCCGCGCTATGAAACCCCCAGCTTCAAACGCTCCAATGCGTGGGAGGCAACGGCCCAAGAAGTCCAGGCCGTGCGCACAGGTGTTGGCATCAACGAGGTGCAAAACTTTGGCAAATTCCGGGTCACCGGAACCGGCGCACGGGCTTGGCTAGACCGGATTATGGCCGGCAATATCCCCAAGCCGGGGCGCTTGTCGCTTACGCCAATGCTATCGCATAAGGGCCGGATCATCGGTGATTTTACCGTGACAAGCCTCAGCGAAACTGAATTTCAAATCACCGGATCATATGGCGCGCAAGACCAGCATTTGCGTTGGTTCCAGCAGAATTTAGCCGATAATGTCTGCGTTGAAAACGTGTCTGACACCGTAACTGGCTTTCAAATTGCCGGCCCGCGCGCGCGTGATTTGCTGGCCCGTGTCACCCGCGCCGATGTTTCCGCAACAGCGTTCAAATTCATGGATGCCAAGCGTATCACGATCGGCATGGCCAACTGCCTTGTGCAGCGCGTCAGCTATACCGGCGACCTTGGATTTGAAATTTTCACCGATTTCATGAGCGAGCGCGCCTTGTGGAACGCCCTGTGGGAGGCTGGCCAAGACCTTGGTCTGCGCCCGTTTGGCATGCGCGCCATGATGAGCCTGCGGCTAGATAAGCTATTTGGCAGCTGGGCGCGCGAGTTCTCGCCTGATTATATGCCCGGCGAAACCGGCATTGATCGCTTCATCCGCTGGAACAAACCCAGTGATTGGATCGGCAAAGCCCCGGCCATGAAGGAAAAGGCCGAAGGTTCAGCACGCCGCCAAGTTGCCTTTGTGATTGATGCCAAGGATGCCGATGTTGTGGCGTATGAACCGGTTTGGATCGGCGATAAAGTGGTCGGCTTTTGTACATCTGGCGGCTATTCGCATTGGACAAATCAATCGGTTGCCATCGCATTTGTACCGGTTGAGCTGATCAAACCGGGGCTAACAGCCGAAATTGAAATCCTCGGTGAACGCTGCCCCGCCCGGATGCTTGACGGCCCATTATGGGATGCTGATGGCGCGCGGATGCGCGGATGAGCAAACCTCTCGCCATTAGTATGGGTGATCCGGCAGGCATAGGCCCGGAAATTACCCTGCGTGCGCTCATGGCGGGCCAACGGGCTGTTGTGCTGGGTGATATGGGGGTGCTGCGCGCGGCAGCGGTTCGTATCGGCTGCACCCTGCCACTACATGCGGTTCAAGATCCGCGCGTGACTGAGTCCGGTCACATTGGGGTGGTCGAAACCTCAGCGCTGGGCACAATGCCCGCGCTGGGCGCGGTTTCGGCAGTGGCGGGCCAAGCCGCTTATGATGCCATTTTGGCGGGTATTAAATTCGCCATGGCCGGGCAGGTCGCCGGGCTGGTAACGGCCCCAATCCATAAAGAAGCCTTGTCAGCCGCAGGCATCAAATTCCCCGGCCATACTGAAATGCTAGCGCATTTTTCGGGCGCGCCAAATGTGGCCATGATGTTGGTCAATGATGCAATTCGTACGGTATTGGTGACAATCCATCTTTCACTGCTGGACGCCATAAAAGCCGCCGATTTCCACGCAAATCTGCGCGCTATCCGCCTAGCCCATCAGGGCTGCAAGGCGCTTGGCGTCGCCGCGCCGCGCGTGGCGGTAGCCGGGTTAAACCCCCATGCGGGTGAAGGCGGGCTTTTTGGGCGTGCGGAAATTGAGATCATCGCCCCGGCCATTGCGGCCGCAAAAGCTGAGGGAATAGATGCCTCTGGGCCTTGGCCGGGCGACACTGTGTTTATGTCCGCAAGGCAGGGTAAGTTTGATGTGGTCGTGGCGCAATACCATGACCAAGGCTTGATTCCCGTTAAATATATGGGGCTGGATGAGGGTGTGAATATAACGCTCGGCTTGCCCTTTGTGCGCACCAGCCCCGACCATGGCACCGCTTTTGATATTGCACAAACCGGGCAGGCGAACCCATCAAGCCTGATCCGCGCCTGTGACATTGCTATCCAACTAGCTCAAGCAGCTGAAACATAACAATAAACTGCCGCGCACCAACCCTTGATTAATAGATCGAGGGTAGCGCTTTGCGGTGGCGGCGCGGCAAGATTGCGCGCGTGAAACCGCTGCGCCCGCGCCGCGTTCAGCCATAGCACAGGCCGCCCCGCGTCATCTTTTGTTCAAAAATATCCCCGCCGGAGGCTCTGACACCTACAATACGCTAAAGCGTTGGAAAATATGTAGAAAGCGCCATAAAACGCGCCCAATCCTTTGCCGCTTTTGCGCTCCAACCGGTCTCAGCTATGGCCCCTAATCGCGGCACAACCTGATGGTTAAAAATATCGCGTGTGGCCAGCGTTTCTGACCAGATACAGGCCTGCACGCCCGCCAGTTTCGCGGGGTCCGCAACCCAATCGGCAGGCTCAGTTTCATAGGTGACTTGCACCGGCGTCATGCCGGCCCAACTTGCGCCGGGGGCGTCCCAGGCATGGCTTTGCGCAATATCGAGATAATAGGCCGCCGCGGGCGTAAAAGTTACATTGTAACCGCAAAACGCGAGGTTTTTTGCCATTTTTGCGCTTTGCCATGCAAAAAGTAAGGCATTGTCGGGGTCAATTCCATCACCATAGGCGCATTCATCCCAGCCGCCGAACACCCGCCCTTCCGCTACGAGCCGGTCTTGGCAGTGCTGCATGAAGCCCGACTGGATGGAATTTCTATCTGAAAGGTTAAGGCTGAGGGCGGCGGGTGAGGTTGCCCAAGCGCCAGGGGCAACTTCATCGCCGCCGAGATGAAAAATTTTGGCGGGGAAAATCGGCAGTAATTCATCCAGCACCGTGTTCACAAAATCCATCGTTGCGGGTAGGCCGGGGTTGAGCGCGTTGTTACGAAACCCATGCACCGAGATATAGCTATTGGGCGTTTCATCGCGGTCAACCAAATGCGGCAGGGCGCGCAGGGTGGCGGCGCTATGGGCGGGGATGTCAATTTCGGGAATGACCTCGATACCCAAGCGGGCGGCCTCGGCCACAATTGCGGCGGCTTCGGCTTGGTTATAATGGCCCGTTTGCCCAGCTGCACCATCGCCCAGCAGTGGGGGTAGCGCTTTGCCCCAACCGCGCGTGGCGCCGATTTCGGTGAGCGCGGGGAAGGCGCGGATTTCGATGCGCCAAGCCTCATCATCAGTTAAGAGCCAATGGAATCGGTTGAGTTTATGCCAAGCCATTATGGCCAGAAAGCGGCTGATATCCGCAATTGGGTAGAACCGTCGGGCCACATCCAGATGCGCGCCGCGCCACGCAAAACGTGGGGCATCGGTGATTGTAGAGCCGGGGGCGGGATAGATGAATTGCATAGGTTTCAGGCGGGCATGATGGGCGGCTTGGGCCAGTGTAATGAGCGCGTAAATCAGGGCGGAATCGCGCGCCTGAACTTCAACGCCTGTGTCGCAGAATGAAAGACGGTAACCCTCACCGCCTAAATCTGTTGGGCTATGGCTAATCTGCGCGGGGCCGGGGCCAAACAATTGCGGGAGCTCTGGGAATAAGCAGGCATAGAGCATGGCGGTTGATTCAAACGCAGCGCGTAACCCGGAGCTGGTATTGGGGGCGAGGGTGAAGCCAAGCGGTGCGGCGGCTGTGCCGGTGAGCGCGACTTCAGCTGGCATGGGTGAAACGCCAAGGCCGGGCTTGGGTGCAGGTGGGGCAGATGGTGCGGTATCCACTGGCGGATTATCGCATGTCAGTGCTGCCGCCGGGATGTCTTGCGTGCGGCCATCGAGGAAAACCAAAAAGGTGCTCATCACGCCGTCATTCGCGTGTTTTGGACTAAAGGACAAATCGCTAAGGGTGAAGGTTAGAGGGCCTGCGGCCAAGGGCGCGACAAGGTGAAAGCTGCCATCAACTTGCAGTAATTCAGCGCCTTTGATTGCACCCGATAGTGTGCGCAATTGGCTGGTGTAGGCGAGGCGGTAGCCGTGTGGCAGCGCCTGTGCCCCATGCAGGGTTATGGTAAATGTGCCGTTATTCGGCCCAGTTGACCAATGCGCCGTGACATGGGGTTTAGTCATGTTTTGCCTGCAACATATGGGCGTAAAGGCTAGTGCCTAAGCCGGGTAGGGTAATCGCGCCGCAGTTGCGGGCGTAAAATGCATCATCGGCGGAATCGCCGATGAAGGCGTAAACATGGCCGAGGGCGCGCAAGCCATCCATGGCAGCCCAGACGAGCGCAGCGCCAATGCCTTGGCTGCGGGCATGGTCCACCACGCCGGTTGGGCCGAAAAAACCCGGCGCTGTTACGTTATAGGCGGCGAAACCCAGCAAGGTTTGGCCGCGCTGGGCGATCGGCAGGCTAATGGGTTGGCGGCTATAAGCTGGGGCAATTTCATCGGCCCAACCGCGGTTGAAATGCGCGGTAACCCAATCGGCGATGATCCCGGCTTCCGCCGATAGCGGGCGGCGGATGATTAACCCCTCAGCGAGCTTTGGCTTTTGGGGCAGGTCAAGCAATCGGACCAGCAGGTCAGCCATGCGCGGCCCCGCCGCCAATGCGCGTGCCTTGTGCATCAAACACATGCAAATGGGCCAGTTCCGCGCCCAGTTTCACCGATTCACCCAGCTTTAGCCCATGATCAGGGGGCAGTTGCGCGGTAAGCAAGGTGCCATCACCCAGCGCACAATGGGCGTAGGATACCGGGCCAAGGTTTTCAATCTCGGTAATTGTCACCGCAATCGCGCCACCTTGTGCGGGGCGCAAATGTTCCGGGCGCAGGTCAAGTGCGATTTCAGCCTCCTCGGCAACTTCATGCGCCATTGGAATTTGCCCCCCATCACCCAGCACGGCAGATTTACCCTGTGCGCGCGCAGGCAAAAAGTTCATGCGCGGTGAGCCGATAAAGCCTGCAACAAAGCGATTGGCCGGGCGGTGGTATAGGTCCATCGGTGCGCCGATTTGTTCGATATAGCCATCGCGTAACACGACGATAGTGTCGGCTAATGTCATCGCCTCCACCTGATCATGGGTGACATAAACGAAGGTGGCCGAAAGTTCGCGGCGAAGGGCGGCGATTTGCAGGCGCATATCAACGCGGAGTTCTGCATCAAGGTTTGATAGGGGTTCGTCAAACAAGAACACTTTGGGGCTACGCAGAATGGCGCGTCCGATGGCGACGCGCTGGCGCTGGCCGCCGGACAGGTCTTTGGGTTTACGGTCAAGCAATTGGTCAAGCTTCAGCAACTTGCCGGCTTCAACGACTTTACGGTCAATCTCGGCCTTATCGAACTTGGCCATACGCAGGGCAAAGCCGATATTTTCGCGCACGGTCATTTGCGGGTAAAGCGCGTAGGATTGGAACACCATGGCGACATCGCGGTCCACGGGCGCATCATCCCAAATATCGCGGCCATCAAGGTGGATGGAACCGGAGGAGCGTTCTTCCAGCCCGGCAATGGTGCGTAGTAGCGTGGATTTGCCACAACCCGAGGGGCCGACGAAAACGACGAAGGCGTTGTCGCCAATTTCGAGGTTGATGTCGTGCAGCACCTGCACTTTGCCATAGGCTTTATTGAGACCTTTGATGGAAATCGTGGACATGGCTTACTCCTTTACCCCGCCTTGGGTCAGGCCTTCAATGAACTGGCGACTGGCCAGTATAAAGGCGATGATCGTGGGGATCAGCATGATGAGGATACCGGCAAACATAAGATGCCATTGCACGGCGAATTGGCTGCGGAATTCAGCAATGCCAAGGGTAATGGGGTAATTATCAGGGCTTTGCAGAAAGATCAGGGGTAGGAAATATTCGTTCCAGCTTTGCACGAAGGTAAGCAGGGCCACCGTGGCAATGGCGGGGCGGATAAGTGGCAGCACGACGCGCCAGTAAATGGAAAACGGTAATGCGCCATCCATGCGGGCGGCGTCTTCAAGCTCGGCAGGCACCGAGCGCAGGAACGCGGTCATGATAAATACGGCGACCGGCATCATTGAGGCCGATTGCACGAGAATGACCCCGGTGAGGGTATCCAAGAGGCCAAGCGTGTTGACCATTACGAATAAGGGCGCGAGTGCAAGGCGGATGGGGATGATTACCCCCAGCATGAAGCAGCCGAAAATGATTGTGGAGCCGCGAAAAGGCATGCGCAACAGCACGAAAGCGGTGGTCGAGGCGCAGAATGTGACGATGACTACGGTGCAGCCTGATATGATGACGGAATTCAGGAAATACTTGCCAAAACTCGCACCGACCCATGCCTCCACATAATTGCCGAAGGACCAAGTGGAGGGCAGGTTTAGCGGGCCGCGATAAACTTCGCCCAAATTGGGTTTGAAGGAGTTGATGACGGCCACGCCGATGGGAAACAGCACCACAATGGCCCAAGCGATGAGGATGAATTGAACGACGAGTTGTTCAAGGCGGCTGAGGCGAAAAAGCTTGTCCATGGATCAATCCTTGCGCAGATTTTTGAGCGACAAATACAGCGCTGCAGGCAGCACAAGCAGCGCGGTGATCAGCCCAATGGCCGCGGCCATGCCGAAGTTGATATTGACCGATGTGGCCGAGCCACCGAAGGATGTGCGGAACAGAAAGGTGCCCATGATATCGGTATTGCGCAGGGGGCCAGCTTCTGGGCCCATCAGCAGCAAGGTATAATCGGCATTATTAAACACATCGACCATGACGATCACGGTGATTAGGATGAACGCCGGGCCAAGCACGGGAAAGACCACGGCGCGCAGGGTTTGCCAGCGGTTGGCACCATCCAGCATCGCGGCCTCAAGCAAATGTACGCGCACGGCGATGATGGCTGACATGATCAGGATGATGGCAAAGCTGAGCCGGTGCCACGTGTAGAAAACCGCGAGAGTGGAGAGCGCTAAATCAGGCTCACCCAAAAAGCCGATAGGGGCATCCATGACGCCAAGGCCCTTGACCAGCAGCGTGTTAATCGGGCCGCGGGTTTCAACCATCATGTTGAGCAGAAAGGCCACTGCGGCCCCGGCAAGCGGGTAGGGGATAAAGAAAATCGCGCGGTAGGTGTTGCGGCCCCATGTGCGAAAGCTCAGCAGTAACGCAAGGCTGTGCCAAGGATTAGCATCGCGCCGATATGACCACAAAGAAATAAACGTTCTGGAATAAGGCGTTAAAAAATTGGTCGCGGTAATAAGGTTCACCCAATAACTGGGTGAAATTGCCAAGCCCAACATATTCTGAAGGGCCGATACCTGGCCAGCGCACCAGTGACAGGCCCAAAAGGCCCAGCAGCGGCATGAAGTTGAAAATGCCGTAAAGCGTGACGCCGGGCAGCAGAAGCGCAAGGCGTTGCAGGCGGGCTTTTTGCTTTTAGGTCAATGGCATTCTCGCCAAAAAGGGGCGCGCGGCAGGGAGGCCGCCGCGCGCCCTTATTATATCAGCTTACTGGCAATTTGCCGCGCCGACATAGTCCCAGCTATTCAAGCCTGCCTGAATGGCAGCCGCAACTTCACTGGCGGTCGAACCACCTGACAGAAGCGCTTGGTAGCCATCGGCAACCAACTGGCCATAGGAAGGTTCACCCGTGTTGAGCGCATAGGCGAAGAACGGGGTTGGCGCGGATGAATTATTGGCGATCATCTCGGCAACCATGTTCAGGCGCGCGTCTTCGGCGGTGTATTCGGCGCCATAAGCGGGCAGCTCACCCACCTGAGCGACGAAGAGTTCAGCGAAATCGCGTGTGGCTGTAAAGGCCATAACGGCGGCTACGGCTTCGGCCTTTTCGCTGGCAGAATTGGCCAGATAGGTGCCGTCACCAAAGGCATAAACTTTGCCATTGTCACCGGGAACCGGCATGAAACCCATGACCAAATCAGGGTCAATTTCATACATGGGCGAGGTCGGGCCAGAGGACCAAACACCGTCAATCATCATCGCCGCTTCACCCAAGGCCACAGCCGTGCGCATTGCGCCGTAATCATCAGCCATGGGCGAGGGGTTCATGTAGCCCGCTGCTTCCCAGCCAGCGACCGCTTCAAGTGTGGCCACAAAGGCCGGATCGGTAAAGCAAACCGTGCCATCAATGAGGCCCTGTGCGGTGGCGTCATCGACCATACCCGCAGTCATAACTTCGCCCACAACTTGGTTCAGCCACCAACCGGACCGGGCACCAAAGCTCATTGGGGTGACGCCAGCAGCGGCGAGCGCATCGGCGGCGGCGGTGAGTTCGGCCATGGTTGTTGGCACTTCGATGCCGTTGGCTTCAAAAACGCCTTTGTTTTAGATGATGCTTTCCATTTGGATGGCGAAGGGAACACCGTAGATTTGGCCATCGGCACCCATGGCTGCGGTCATCGCGGCGGGGGCCATGTTGGACAGATCAACGCCTGCCAGCGGCACAATCACGCCCGCATCAATGAAAGAGGCAAGCCAAGCGGCACCAGCGCGGCCTTGGAAAATGTCGGGGCCGCCCGACTGTAGGTCAATGCGCAATTTGGTGTCATAATCATCCGAATTCAGACGCACGAAATTGATGGTCACGCCATAAATCAGGTTATTGTCGGAAATATGCTGCCAAAGCGGGATCTCTTGCTCATGCCAGCTATAGATTGTGACTTCCTCGGCGGCTGCGGTTTAGGCCACGGCCAAAAAGGTTGAGGCCAGTAGTAGGCCTGTCAATTTCGCAGATTTCAGTCTCTCTCTCCCAGTTAGGTGCGCGTTTGCGCGGTTATGAGTTCGGGGCGAGCCCCGATCACAAGGCTTCAAGGGCGCGGCGCAAATGTCCCTGCGCGATGCCCAGAATTTCGGTGGCATGCGCAAGGTTGCGCGCGCCTTTGGCCAAAAGAATGGCCGGTTTAACAGCGCCATTGGCCGCCGTCAGATGGTGATGCGCCGTGTCCAAATCGCAGCCCGCAATCCGTGCAACAATGCGCGCGGCCCGGTCTGCGAGCTTGTTATTGTCGGCCACGAGGTTGACCATCATGCCGTCATGGACATGGCCGAGTTGCATGCCCATTAGGCTGGACATGGTATTGAGCGCCGCCTTTTGCGCCGTGGCCGCACCAAGCCGGGTTGAACCAGCAATAACTTCGGGCGGGGTTTCTAGGCAGATGCCAACCTGTGCCACAGCCAACATTGGTGAGGCGGGGGTGTTAACCAGCGCAATGCGCGCCGCGCCAACCTGGGCAGCGGCGTGCAGAAATGCCAAAGGGTAGGGGGTGGAGCCGGAGGCGGAAATGCCGATAACGCAATCTTGTGGGCGAAGGTTTGCGGCGTCGCGCTCAGCTGCATTGGCGTCATCTTCGGTGTCGCCAGCCATATGTGTTAGGCTTGCCGCACCCCCCGCCAGCGCAATGACGATCTGCTGCGGCGATAGGCCAAATGTGCCGGGAAGTTCAAGCCCGTCAGCCATGCCCATAAGCCCGGAGCTGCCCGCCGCTGCGTAATAGAGGCGGCCACCCATGCGAATGGAGTTGGCCATGGCCACAGCCCCGGCGGCAAGATTATTCAAAACCGGGCGCAGCGCGGTCAGGGCTGCGATTTGACCTTCGACAAGCGCAGATAGAATCACCTCGGGGGCCAGTGTTTCCAGCCCCTGTGCCAATTCATGCGGTTGTTCAGTTCTACGCAGCATAACTACGAATCTCCCGTTCCTCTGCATAAAATGCCAAAATAATACCACTTGTCTACAGCTTTCTGACCAGGGGCGGAAATTTCTTTCTGAATCGTGGAATATGGCTATATTGGACTGATATGGGTAAAGTTTATGCTTCACATTGGGGTTAAGGTATTATATCGGTATCACTAATAGGTATTTGGTATTGTGCTGATATGCGGCGAAATATGCAGCAAGGGGACGGTTGATGGAGCAAAACCTGCAGATTGACCAGTTGCTGGACCCGGTGCGCTGGCTGCGCCCCAATGGCGGCCCGCGCTATTTGCAATTGCGCCGCCATATTGAGCGCGCGGTGCAAGATGGCACTTTGCCTGCGGCGGCCCCGCTGCCGGCCGAACGTGAAATTGCCAGCCTAACCGGCCTGTCGCGCGTGACGGTGCGTAAAGCGGTGGAAACGCTGGTAGATGATGGGCTGATCGTGCAGCGCCGCGGTTCGGGTTCATTTGTGGCTAGCCGGGTGCAGCGGGTTGAACAATCACTTTCGCGCCTCACGTCATTTACTGAAGATATGGCCCGGCGCGGCATGGTGGTGGAAAGCAAATGGCTGGAGCGTGGGCTGTTCATGCCCTCGCCCCAAGAAATGTTGACATTGGGGCTGCATAGCGGTGATTCTGTGGCCCGTATTGCCCGGCTGCGCTGTGCCAATGGTTTGCCAATGGCGATTGAGCGCGCCTCACTTTCAACCGAAATGCTACCCAACCCGCTGGCGGTTGAAAGCTCGCTTTATGCGGTGCTGGAGCGGAATGGCAACCGCCCGGTGCGTGCAGTGCAGCGAATTTCGGCGAGCAATTTGAAGGGTAATGACGCCGAATTGCTAGGGGTTGAGCCTGGCGCGGCAGGGTTGCGGATTGAGCGGACGTCTTTTCTTCCGAGCGGCCGGGTGGTGGAATTTACCCAGTCGATTTATCGCGGCGATGCCTATGACTTCGTCGCTGAACTGCAAATTTCAGGCTAAGATATGACACAAACCCACATGGCGCGCGAAGTCGCGGAAATTCCGGACGCAACACGGCGGTTGCTGGGCGAAGGCCGGGCCGCAATTGAAGCGGCGGCGGCCGATCTGCGCGCCGTGAACCCCGGTTTCGTATCCACCGTGGCGCGCGGCTCATCCGACCATGCGGCGACCTTTTTGAAATATGCTTGCGAGCTGTCGCTTGGCTTGCCGGTGGCGTCCATCGGGCCGTCGGTGGCCTCTATTTTTGGGGCAAAACTGCGGTTGGCCGGGTCAGCCTGTATTTCGATTTCGCAATCGGGACAAAGCCCTGATATTGTGGCGATGGCACAGGCCGCAACCGATGCGCAGGCCTGCACACTGGCCATAACCAACCAACCGAATTCGCCGCTTGCGCGGGCCAGCCGCAACACCGTGCCGATTATGGCAGGGCCAGAGTTAAGCGTGGCGGCGACGAAAACCTTTGTAACTTCGGCGCTTGCCGGGCTGGCTGTGCTGGCGCATTGGGGGCAGGATGAGGCGTTGATTGCCGCAATTGATGCGCTGCCAGATCAGTTGGAAGCGGCCACCAAAACTGACTGGTCGCCATTGCAAGCCATGTTGGTTGAGCGCGATTCGATGTATGTTTTGGGCCGTGGACCAAGCTATGCCATGGCCTGCGAATCTGCGCTGAAATTCAAAGAAACCTGCGGTATTCATGCTGAGGCCTATTCAAGCGCTGAAGTGCTGCATGGCCCGGTAGAAATTGTGGGCGGGGCCTATCCGGTGCTGGTATTGGCCGCGCGCGATGCGGCTGAATCTGCCGCAATGGGCGTGGCTGAAACGCTGGCCAGGAGGGGCGCGCAGGTGTTTGCGACATCGGATATGGCGGTTGGGGCCACGCGCCTACCATTTGTGGCCACCAGCCATCCGCTAACCGAACCACTTTCGCTCATCACCAGCTTTTATGCGTTTATTGAGCCTTTGGCGCGGGCGCGGGGGCGCAACCCGGATACACCCGCGAACCTGCGCAAAGTGACGGAAACAACATGATGCAAGTTGCACTGACCGGGGCCGAAATATTTGACGGCGCGACGCGGCATTTCGGCAAAGCGTTGCTTATTGACGGCGGGCGCGTTGGTGGCATTGTGGCGCCGGGTTCATTGCCCGAAGGTGCTGAACGCGCGGCGCTAGATGGCGGCCTGTTGGCACCGGGCTTCGTGGATATTCAGGTGAATGGCGGCGGCGGCGTGATGTTGAACGACACGCCGGACGCCGAAACGATGGCCAAGATCGCCGCGGCGCATTTGCCATTTGGCACCACCAGCCTGTTGCCAACCCTTATTACCGACACGCAAGCCCATGTTGTGACCGCACTTGCTGCTGCGCAAAATTGCACTGCGGCGGGTGTGGCGGGCTTACACTTAGAAGGCCCGCATTTGTCGCAAGCCCGCAAGGGTGCGCATGAGGCGGCGCTTATTCATGCGATGAGCGATGCGGAATTGGCGGGGCTATGCGCGGCGGCCAGCAGCTTGCCAAGCTTATACCTAACGGTGGCGCCGGAATCGGTTTCGCCCGCACAAATCCGGCAATTGGTGGATGCGGGGGCCAATGTTTCGCTTGGCCATACCGATTGTGATTATACCACGGCGCGCGCGGCTTTTGATGCAGGTGCATGCGCGGCCACACATTTGTTTAACGCGATGAGCCAGCTTGGCAACCGTGAACCGGGGCTTGTGGGCGCGGTGTTGGACGATGGGCGCGTTTGGGCTGGGTTGATTGCTGATGGCATTCATGTGCATGCCGCCAGCCTGCGCGCCGCTATGGCCGCCAAACAGGGGCCTGGGCGGTTGTTTTTGGTAACGGATGCTATGGCGACGATTGGTACAGATTTGCGTAGCTTTACCCTGAATGGCCGCGAGATTCGCCGCGCCGATGGGCGGCTAACCTTGGCCGATGGCACGCTGGCCGGGGCTGATTTGGATATGATATCTGCCGTGCGTTTTGTGGTGGACCAGCTTGGCCTGCCAGTGGATACAGCCTTGGCAATGGCGGCGGCCTATCCGGCTGAAATGTTGGGCCGTGCCGATGAGATTGGCACCCTGCGTAAAGGCGCGCGTGCCGATATTTTATGGCTGGATGCGGCGCTGAATATCCGCCAAATTTGGCAAGGTGGCACCACAAGGCGTTAGCGTATACCGCGGCACACATTTTCCTTGCCCCTGATATATTTCCCAGCTAAGTTTCCTTTAGGAAACACACTCAGTTGATTGGAACATTCGTGTCAGACGCTCTGAAAACCGTATTCCATCCGTTGCATCAGGAACTCGGTGCGCAATTCACGAGATTTGCAGGCTATGACATGCCGCTGCGTTACCCGATGGGCGCGATGGATGAACATAAGCATACGCGCGCCGCTGCCGGGCTGTTTGATGTATCGCATATGGGGCAGGTAATTCTTACCGCGCCGGGCGGTGTCCCGGCCGTGATGGCGGCGCTTGAGGCGCTTATTCCCGTAGATTTACTGGCGCTGAAGCCGGGCCGTCAGCGTTATGGATTGTTTACCACGCCCGAAGGTGGAGTGATTGATGACCTGATGGTCGCCAATTTGGGTGACCGGGTTTATATGGTGGTAAATGCGGGCTGTAAGGCCGAAGACATGGCACATATGCAGGCGCATTTGCAGGGTGTGGAATTTGCGCTGCAAGACCGGGCCTTGTTAGCATTGCAAGGGCCAAAGGCGGTTGATGCTTTGGCGGCGCTTGCCCCAGATGTTACAGACATGAAATTTATGGATGTGCGTGAGATGACGATTGGCGGGGCCGCGGTGATTGTGGCGCGCGCGGGTTACACTGGCGAAGACGGGTTTGAGATTTCGGTGGCCGAAGCCGATGCCGAAGTACTGGCACGCGCCTTGCTGGCCCAGCCGGATGTGGCCCCAATTGGCCTTGTGGCGCGCGATACATTGCGCCTCGAAGCCGGCTTGTCGCTTTATGGGCATGAACTTGGGTTGGATATGTCACCCATCGAATCAGGCATTGGCTGGGCCATTAACAAGGCGCGCCGTGCAGGTGGTGCCCGTGAAGGCGGCTTTCCCGGTGATGCACGCATTTTGAATGAAATGGCCAATGGCGCGCCGCGTATGCTGGTGGCCTTAACCGGTGAAACCCGCGCCCCCGTGCGCGAAGGCGCGCCGATATTTGCCACCGAAGAAGGCGGAGAGCCGATTGGCCATGTCACCTCGGGCGGGTTTGGCCCCACGCTGAATGGGCCTTGCGCGCTCGCAATGGTTGATGCCGCACATGACCACGATAAATATTTCGCCGAAGTGCGGGGTCGTCGCTTGGCGATGAACCGCGCCACACTTCCTTTTACCCCCCATAATTACGCCCGATAGGAGCCTGACGATGCGCTACACTGATGACCATGAATGGATTGAAGCCGATGGCGATGCCTTTACAATTGGCATTACAAACCATGCACAAGAGGCGTTAGGCGATATTGTTTTTGTCGAACTGCCCGATATTGGTGCCAGGTTTTTCAAGGGCGATGTGATGGCGACCGTTGAATCGGTTAAGGCCGCATCTGATATTTACGCGCCATTTGATGGCGAAATTACCGCATCAAATGAAGCGCTAGGCGATGAACCGGGAACCGTAAACTCATCCCCAACTTCAGGCGGCTGGTTTGTTAAAATGACCGCGACGGATGCCAGCCAGCTTGACGCCTTGCTGGACCAAGCCGCCTATGATGCGCTCGTCGCGTAACCCCAAAAACTAGGACATAGATATGCGCAGCGCCGATTATTCTGCCGCCCGTGATTCTGCTTTTATTGCCCGCCATAACGGGCCGAATAGCAATGACGTGGTCGAAATGCTGAAAACCTGCAACGCACCGGATTTGGACACGCTGATTGACCAAACCGTGCCAAGCGATATTCGCAACCCCGGCCCGTTGGCGCTGGGCGCATCTATGTCTGAGGGGGCGCTGCTGCGCCATATGCGCGACATCGCCAGCCGCAACCTAGTGTTCACCAGCCATATCGGCCAAGGTTATTATGATTGCATTACCCCGCAGGTGATTGAGCGCAACCTACTGCAAAGCCCGGCTTGGTATACGGCCTATACGCCCTATCAGCCCGAAATTAGCCAAGGCCGTTTGGAGGCTATGCTGAATTTCCAAACCATGGTCGCCGATTTGACCGGGCTGGACATGGCCAATGCCAGCCTTTTGGATGAAGCGACGGCGGCGGCTGAAGCTATGGCAATGGCGCAGCGGCAGGGTAAATCCAAGGCGAATGCGTTTTTTGTGGATGCCGATTGCCACCCGCAAACCATTGCCGTGATTGAAACCCGCGCAGCACCCTTGGGCTGGGATGTGATAATTGGCGACCCCGATGATTTGGACCCAAGCGCCGTGTTTGGTGCGATTTTCCAATATCCCGGCACGGATGGTGCGCTGCGTGATTTGCGTGGCCCGATTAAAGCCGTGCAATCGGGTGGTGGTTTGGCAGTGCTCGCCTGTGATTTGTTGGCGCTGACCTTGCTGGCCAGCCCCGGTGAATTGGGGGCTGATATAGCCATTGGCAGCACACAGCGCTTTGGGGTGCCTATGGGCTTTGGCGGCCCACATGCGGCCTTTATGGCCACGCGTGATGCTTTTAAGCGTGCAATGCCGGGCCGGATTGTGGGCGTGTCAATTGACCGGCGCGGCAATGCCGCCTACCGGCTGGCGCTGCAAACCCGTGAACAGCATATCCGCCGTGAAAAAGCGACGAGCAATATTTGCACCGCGCAGGCTTTATTGGCAATTACGGCATCAATGTACGCCTGTTACCACGGCCCCGAAGGGCTGCGCGACATTGCCGAACGCGTGCGCCGCCTAACCGCCGTTCTGGCCAAGGGCCTTGGCATTGAAGGCCCGGTATTTGATACGATTCGCGTGCCGGTTAAGGATGTTGACGCCACAATTGCTGCTGCTGAAGCGGTGGAAATTAACCTGCGCCGCTATGACGGTGCGGTGGGCATTAGCCTAGATGAGACCAGCTTTCCGCAATCGGTTGAAAACCTATGGGCTGTGTTTGGTGTGACTGCGGATTTTGAGGCGCTGGATGCCGAAGTGAGCCCGGATTACGACGCAACTTTTGCGCGCCAAACCGATTACCTGACCCACCCAGTTTTCCACATGTATCGGACCGAAACCGAGATGATGCGCTATTTGCGCAGGCTGTCGGACAAGGATTTGGGGCTGGATAGGGGGATGATTCCGCTGGGGAGCTGCACCATGAAGCTGAATGCAGCCGCCGAAATGGCCGCCATCACATGGCCTGAATTTGCCGGAATGCACCCGTTTTGCCCCCCCGCGCAAGCGGCGGGCTATATAAAGATGATCGAAGACCTCAACGCCGATCTATGCGAGATCACCGGCTATGATGCCATGTCGATGCAGCCCAATTCGGGTGCGCAGGGCGAATTTGCCGGGCTGATGGCAATTAGGGCCTATCATCAAGCGAATGGCGATGCGCATCGCACAATTTGCCTGATCCCCAGTTCGGCGCATGGCACCAACCCCGCTTCAGCCCAAATGGCAGGGATGGAGGTTGTGGTCACCGGCTGTGATGACCACGGCAATGTGGACCTAGAAGATTTGGCCACCAAAATCGCGCAGCATGCCGATAATTTGGCTGCGATTATGATTACCTACCCCTCCACCCATGGCGTGTTTGAAACCGAAATCCGCAAAATTTGCGCCATGGTGCATGAGGCCGGCGGGCAGGTTTACATGGATGGTGCAAATTTGAACGCGCAGGTTGGGCTGTCAAAACCCGGCAAGTTTGGTTCAGATGTGAGCCATTTGAACCTGCACAAAACCTTTTGCATTCCGCATGGTGGTGGTGGGCCGGGCATGGGGCCGATTGGTGTTTGTGCGCATTTGGCGCCGTATTTGCCCGAACATATTGAAGGCGGCAATGGCGTGCGGCAGGTCTCGGCGGCACGCTATGGTTCCCCGATGATCCTGCCCATTCCTTATGCCTATATCAAAATGATGGGGGGCGAGGGGCTGACACAGGCGACCAAGCTGGCGATTTTGAACGCCAATTACATCGCCAATGCGTTGGAAGGCGATTACAAGCTGCTGTATCGCGGTGCCAAGGGCCGGGTTGCCCATGAATGCATTTTGGATATTCGCCCGATCAAAGACGCGTTTGGCATTAGCAACGAAGACATTGCAAAGCGTTTGGTTGATTTCGGCTTTCACGCCCCAACCATGAGCTTTCCTGTGCCGGGCACCTTGATGATTGAGCCGACCGAAAGCGAATCCAAGGTTGAGCTTGATCGGTTTATTGCCGCGATGCGCGCGATCCGTGAGGAAATTCGAGCCGTGGAACGTGGCGATTGGCCGATGGATAATAACCCGTTGGTAAATGCACCGCACACCGCGCGCGACCTCGCCGATGAAAGCTGGGACCATCCCTATAGCCGCCACCAAGCCGTATTCCCGGTGGAAAGCCTGATTGCCAGCAAATATTGGCCGCCCGTGAACCGGATTGACAATGCCTATGGCGATCGGAATTTGATTTGTTCATGTCCGCCGTTGGAGAGTTATGGGGAGGCGGCGGAGTAGAACTGCTTGTGGTGGTCGCATATCAAAAAGCATTCCGTAGGGTGCGCATTCATTGCGCACCTTTGACCGATGCTGGTTGGTGCGCAATGAATGCGCACCCTACAGCGTTAGGTTGGAAGTTCCGGGCCGCCTGAGGCATTCGCCCATCGTCTAAAAAAACAATCGAGCGATTCCAATTTTCTTAAAGGCCCGGCGGATTTCGTTAACTCAATATCTAGTCAATCAAATCCGTCTTTGTAGCTAATTTCGGTCCTCTGGCCGCGATCTCGGCGGAATGTAAGAAACCGGTCCCAAAGTTCCGGAGCCCTCATGGTAGAAAAGCTGGTATTCTTCCGCCAACGTTTTGACTGCGGGCGCTTTCCAGATCGTCTTAGGGCCGCCATGGTTGATTGCCCACGCAACCATACTCGGCTTGGGATCGTAAATCATAACGTCAAACCAGACCTTTTCGTTGGGCTTCCAAACGACATTGTCAGGCAGCAATGTCTTCAGGAACGGTGCGCATCTGGCAATGCCGCACCAAATCTCTGCAAGAGTGTCACGCAACCCCACATCGCTGTCAGATATCGTCACTAGTCTATACACTAGCGCTGCCCACAAGAACCAAGCAAACCGTCGGACGTTGATCTCATCTTTAGCAGAGCCCTGTTTCTCAGCGCATTCAACTATGAAATCATCAATGGAAAACGCTGAACCTTGTTTCCGGTTGAGTTCGCGCATGACATTTATCAGCGGGATTAGATTTTGGTAAGCGACTAGAACATGTGCCTTGGTGGCATTGTCCATCTCGCCAAGCAAGTCTCGAAGGAAATTAGCATACTCTGCATTGCCGCCATTTAGAATTGCGCGAAACGGGTCTGCTTGCCTTTTTTTTTAGGAATCCGAACATTTAGTAACACCACTAGTTAAGTCATCGTAACAACGGTTGCAGCCTTTATTGGCCCGTCCTTGTGTTCAAGATCGCTTTCCCGGTGTTCAATGTCCAGCCCGACATACAGCTAGCCGTAGGGTGCGCATTCATTGCGCACCATTGACCATTGCACCTTGGTGCGCAATGAATGCGCACCCTACGGTGTTACGGTGTTCACCCCAACCAAATTTCCCTTGACGCTTCCCCACCCCTTCACTACTTAGCAGCACCGATGGCGAGGTAGCTCAGCTGGTTAGAGCACACGACTCATAATCGTGGGGTCGGGGGTTCGAGTCCCCCCCTCGCCACCATCATCCCAAATTTGCCGCTTTTGCCCCCGAAAACCCGTCGGGTAATGGCCCGAAACGGGCGATTCTTGCCATGTTCCCCGCCTAGGGGAAGGTTTTTATAGCCTCAACCCCATTCATGGTGCATGTTATTGGCTGGGCTTATGGCCCCAAAAACTTGGGAGGATATTATGAAACTATTAACCAAAGCCGCCTTGGCGGCTGCCCTGACATTCGCGGCACCTGTGCAGGCCGAAGAGGCCAGCTATGTGCTCGCCACGGCCTCAACGGGCGGCACTTATTATCCGGTTGGCGTTGCATTGGCGACGCTGGTTAAGGTGAAGCTTGAGCCGGGGATGGGCATTGCCATGTCGGCGATCAGCTCGGCTGGATCGGGTGAAAACATTCGTTTGCTGCGCGAAAATGAGGCGCAATTTGCTATTTTGCAGGGGTTGTTTGGCTTTTATGGTGCTTCGGGCACTGGGCCAATTGAAGAATCCGGACCGCAAACAAACCTGCGATCGGTAACAATGCTGTGGCAGAATGTTGAACATTTTGTCGTGGATTCTGATGAAGCCACAACCGGCACGATGGCTGATTTTGTAGCACTTCAGGGTCGTGCTGTGGCGCTTGGTGCGCAGAATTCAGGCACAATCGGGTCCAACCGGACAATGTTGGCTGGGTTGGGTGTTGATATTGAAACCGGCTATGACCTTGTTTATGGCGGCTATGGCCCAGCGGTTGAGGCGCTGCAAAACGGCCAGATTGCGGGTATTTCCACGCCTGCCGGTGTGCCGGTTGGCGCGCTATCCCAGCTATTCGCGACGGCTGGCGATGGGGTGACCTTGCTCAACTTTACCGATGAGGAAATGGCGGCGGCTGATGGTGGGCGCAATCTTTGGACGCGCTATATCATTCCTGCGGGCACCTATCCGGGCCAGACCGCTGATGTGGCCACGATTGCCCAGCCAAACTTTTTAGCCACCAATGCCGATGTGTCTGAGGAAAACGTATATCTGATCACCAAGACGATATACGAAAACCTGCCCTTCTTGCAGGCCATTCACCCAGCCACAAAAGTGATGATGATTGAGGCGGCCATTGCTGGCCTGCCCGTGCCGCTGCATCCCGGTGCTGTGCGCTATTATCAGGAAGTTGGCATTGAAGTGCCAGAACGCCTGATCGCGAACTGATCACCAACTGATCAAACCCCGGCCCGTTTTGCGGGCCGGGCGTTCTGGGCGGGGGATCTATGTCACAATCGGATGAAAAGCCAAGCGAAGGGCTGGTTCAGCGCGCCTTTGCCGGGCCATTTGCCATAGCGCTTAGCCTGCTTTCGCTACTGATCGCGGCGGGCCATTTATATGTGGCCTTTGATCCGATCATTTCAGAATTGCAGCGCAACGCGTATCACTTTGCAGGGTTTGCGTTTTTAGCGGCGGTTTATTACCCGTTTTTGCGGGGCCGCGTGCGCAGCCGTGCCATGCTTTGGGCCGATATCGCCTTTGGATTGGCGATTGCCGCGTCGGCCATTTACCTGCCAGCGGCCGAAAACGGAATTTATGACCGTGGCGTTAAAATGAACCTGCTAGACGGTATTGCAACGGTCATTTGCGTTGTGGGTGGGGTGGAATTAACGCGGCGGTTGACGGGTTGGGTCATTCCGCTGCTGGTTATTATATCGCTGAGCTATATCGGGTTTTGGGGCAAATTTATTGGCGGGGTTTTTGGCTTTCCGGGGCTAAGCTGGGAAACGATCGCCTTTAGGGCCATTTACGGGGATGATGCAATGTTTGGCACCATCGCGCGCATCTCCTCAACCTATGTGTTTTTGTTCATCATTTTTGGGGCTTTCCTGCTGCGTTCGGGCGCGGGGGATTTTGTAATTAACCTTGCACGTGCTGTGGCAGGACGAATGGTTGGCGGGCCGGGGATTGTGGCGGTTATTGCCAGTGGGCTTACCGGCACGATTTCGGGTTCAGCCGTGGCCAATACGGCTTCAACCGGGGTGATCACCATACCACTGATGAAGCGCGCCGGGTTTACACCCACCTTTGCAGGCGGGGTGGAGGCAGCGGCTTCAACCGGGGGGCAATTGATGCCGCCGATTATGGGGGCGGGGGCCTTTGTGATGGCGAGCCTCACGCTTATTCCTTACGAGCGGATTGTGGCTGTCGCGGCCTTGCCTGCGCTGCTTTATTTTTTATCGGTCGCGTTTTTTGTGCGGATTGAGGCGCGGCGATTGAACCTTAAACCCATGCCAAGCGATGGTGAAACCCTGCGCAGTGCATTTGCCAAAGGCGGGGCGAGCTTTGTACTGCCAATAGGCGGGCTGATTGCCATGCTGGTTTCCGGCTTCACGCCTGCCTATGCGGCAGTATTTGGCATTTTGGCGGTGATTGCCTCAAGCTGGCTTACGCAAAATCGCATGGGTCCGCGCGCCATTGCCGAGGCGCTGATAATGGGCACCAAGGGTATGATTATGACTGCCGTGCTGCTGTGCACTGTGGGCCTGATTGTAAACGTGATTTCGACCGCAGGCATAGGCAATACCTTTAGCCTGATGATTGCCGATTGGGCCGGGGGCAAGTTGCTGATTGCCATTTTGCTGGTCGCGCTCGCCAGCCTTGTGTTGGGGATGGGCCTGCCCGTAACGGCGGCCTATATTGTGCTGGCAACCCTTTCCGCCCCGGCACTGGCCGGGATGATTGCGGATAGGGTGGTGATTGATACCATGGTGCTTGGCCAGCTTAGCGAAGGTGGCCGGGCCATATTAATGCTGGGTGCGCCCGAACATATGGCCGCCTTGGCCGGGCCAATGCAATATGACCAAGCCGCTGCCATTGTGCATGCCCTGCCGCTTGAAATTGCAGCACCCCTGCGTGACCTCACTGTGCCGCCCGAGGCGGCGCTGGCCGCCGTGCTATCGGCGCATATGATCATCTTTTGGCTGAGCCAAGATAGCAATGTCACCCCGCCTGTGGCGCTTGCCGCATTTACCGCCGCCGCGATTGCCAAAGCACCCGCTATGGCCACCGGGTTTGCCAGTTGGAAGCTTGCCAAGGGGCTGTATATTGTGCCGCTGATGATTGCCTATACCCCGTTTCTGTCAGGTGATCTGTGGCAGGTGCTTGTTATATTCGGTTTTGGCGTGTTCGGCATTTATGGGCTGGCCGGGGCCATTCAGGGCTGTATGGAGCGGCCAATGGGCTGGGGAATGCGCGGTTTAGCAGTGTTGGCGGGGGTTGCCTGCCTATGGCCCGGCTCGATATTGTTGAATGCGGGCGGCGCGTTGGTTATCATCATCATTCTTACTGCCAACATTCGCCAATCGCGCCCCGTTTTGCACTAAAAATAACATTATATTAAACAGCCAAGCCAAGCTATAGCGGCAAGCGGGTAACCACTTTGGTAAAGTTTACTTTAAAGAGTCTAAAAAATTTGCTATTGCTGAATTTGGCGAATTGGCCCCTTTTTGAAGGGCTATTGGCAAAAGCTGGGGCTGGTTAGGACGCGTGCAAACTGGTTTTTTGTTTACGTCGGCATAAATATGACTTATTTGTCAGTCATTTAATACCAGTATTGCACGCATAGATTCGGTGTCTTGATGAAATGGCGCTCGACAGTCACGGCCAATAAAAGGCGATTACGAAATGACGGTAAAAATTAATTTACGGAAATTGCGTTCTTGTATAACGCGCTTTAAAGATACGCGCGGCGCTGTCACAATCGAATTTGTGCTCTGGGTGCCGGTGTTCATCCTTATCTTGGCGATCACGGTTGACGCCGCGATCCTGTTCAAAACCCAAGCGAATTTGTGGACAGTGGCACGCGATGCTGGCCGACAAATGTCAACCGGGCTTTATTCTAATAGTCAGGCTGAGGCCTATGCAAATTCACAATTTGCACTTTGGGGCATTACAGGCACCGCCGTGGCATCGCAAACCAATGACAATGTTACCATGGTTATATCGGTTCCGGTTGCGGCTGTTACGCCTTTTCACGTGGTCAACGCCTTTACTGATGGCACGATTGTTGCCTCGGTTACCCAGCGCAAGGAGCCAAACTAATGTTCAGTTTGAACGCCAGAATTAGCCGTAAGCTACAAGACTTTCGTGATGACGAACGCGGTGTCGGCTCAACATTTGCCATTTTTATGGCCATTATATGCATTACTGTTGGCGGGCTGGCTGTTGATACATCAAACGCTTGGCAAATGCGGCAACGGTTGCAAACAACGGCGGATGTTGCGGCGCATGCGGGCGCGTTGGCATTGGCTTACCCAAGTTTATATGTTGGCGCGACACCGAATAGCGAAGCGATCGAGGTCGCAGGCATCAATATGCCAAGCACGCGGTTTGGCACAGTTTTACGCCCACAAGATATTGTTATCGGTCGGTGGAACACGGCCACCCGTGTGATGGATACTGGCTCGGCATTTCCGAATGCAGTGCAGGTTACGACCCGGCTTGATGATACAAATGGCAACCCGGTTGGGACATTCCTGATCAAGTTGATCGGCTTTTCATATTGGCAGATTTCCAGCGTGGCGGTTGCAGCCATTGATGTGCGCGATTGTCATCGTGATGGGCTTATCGCGGGCGGCATTGTGGATATGACCTCAAACAATAGTTTTTTGAACGGCATGTGTGTCCATGGCCAGCAGGGCGTGGAAATGAATAGCGGTAACTTTATTGACTATGAAAATGGTGTGCGCATTTCGATGCCCGACCCACGGCCCATTAATGAGGGCGGCATGCTTGACGTAAAAGGCAATGGCAATACTGGTGTGAACGAGTCGCTTGGCGAAGCCTTTATTGAGCCATTGTTGGCGCAGGAAAGCACGATTCTCAACCTTATCGCCGATTTGAGCAACCCGAACTATGATGACCTTCCAGCTTATATTATTAACCCACTTGTGAACCGTCAAACACTTAGCAATGCGAACCGATTTTCGATGGCGATGCTGCTGCCAAACACGATCAACATTATCACCTGTGGAAATGGGCAAGCATCGAAGATTTCAATTCCGGGCGGAACAACGGTATCCAACATGATCATCATTGCGGATTGTCCCATCGAATTTGGCCAAGATTCCAGAATTGAGAATGGTGTATTCATGACCACCAGCCGTGACGCCAACTCGTTCAAGGGTGCGAACAATGTGCGCCTTGGCATTGCCGATAATTGCGCGGTGGGTGGCGGTGCGCAGTTCGTAACGCTTGGCGGTATCAACTTTGCATCAGCCATGGAATATCACGGCTCACAAGCGATTGCTGGTGGTGACATTCACTTAGCCGCCGGTGTGCGGGGCTTGTCGGGTATTGCGGTGCAGGCAGCGGGTAATATTAGCGTTACTGCCAATAACGTAATGGGTGCATGCTCAGGTGGGGTCGATACCGTGGCCGACCAATTTGTAGTGCATATAGTTTATTGATAGGGCATTGAGTTGCGCGCATAGCGATGCGCGCCGCTTTTGCCGGGTAAACTGGTTGAAGTTGCCAGCAACTGCGCCATAATTTCCGCCCATTAATAGCGGTTTAGACGAGCGCGCGTTTTTTGGCGGCGGATTCCTTTGGGGCGGACCAATAAGCCTCATCGTGTAATGATACTATATTTACACAAACGCATCAAAAATGATCATAAAACCACGGTATAGTGTTCCATATACAGTGGCGCGCGATGCGGGCATTTCGCAATAAGCGCTGCTGCAACAATTGCGAGCAAGCGCTATTGATTTGTTCGTCGGTTTTGGCTGCGGGGAGTTCGGAATTGTTAGCTGAAAACGGCATGCTGATATATGGATGGGTAAATGGAGTTGTAAATTGAGCCGCCCAGCACCTACAGACCAAGCACATAGCCTATCAAGCCAAGCCTATTTGCAGCTTGAAGCGATGATTGTTGGCCAGCAACTCCCCCCCGGCGCGCTGATTACTGAAGGCCAGCTTATTGAGCGGTTAAATTTGGGCCGCACCCCGGTGCGTGAGGCGATGCAACGATTGGCTTGGGAAGGCTTGATTGAGGTGCGGCCCCGGGCGGGCATTAAGGTAACCGACCTGCGCCCGGCTGATTTTGTGAAGGTTCTAAACCTGCGCGTACTGCTTGAGCCGCAGCTTGTGGCAGCGGCGGTGCGCAATGCCACGCCGAAATCGCGTGGCCAGCTTGCCCCAGTGCGCTACGCGATGGTGGGTGCCGAGCGCGAAAACGACCTTGGCGCATTCATGCGCAGTGACAAGCATTTTGACAGCTATCTGATGGACGCGGCTGACGATGTTTTTCTGAGGCAAACGCTGGCGCCGCTACAAACCCATTCGCGCCGGTTTTGGTATCGGTTTGTGGCACGCAGTAGCCTTAAGGAAACCGTGCGGCTGCATTTACCGGTGATTGATGCTTGCCTTGCTGGCAATGAAACCGCGGCGGTTTCGGCGATGCAGGCGCTGCTGGCCGGAATGTTGGCGACTGCCGACGGTGTTCTGCAAAAATCGGCCTAGTCGGTAATCGTTTCAGCATGATGGCAGGCGGTGCGAACGCCTTCAAAATTACGCAAAGCCGGGCGGTCTTGCTTACAAATATCGGTGGCATAACGACAACGCATATGAAAAGCGCAGCCCGGCGGCACGTTTAGCGGCGAGGGCAGCTCACCCTCAAGTTTGATGCGTTTGCGCGGGGCTTCAGGGTCGGCGACCGGTGTTGCCGATAGTAAAGCGCGGGTATAGGGGTGGCGCGGATTGGCAAAAATCCGGTCCGCATCGCCCATTTCCACAACGCGGCCCAGATACATAACCATAACATCATCAGCCATATGTTTGACGACCGAAAGATCATGGCTGATGAATAGATAGGCCAGGTTCAAGCTGTCTTGCAATTCGACCAACAGGTTCAGAATTTGCCCTTGAATGGACAGATCGAGCGCCGAAACAGGCTCATCCAGCACCAAAATGCGCGGGTCCATCATCAACGCGCGGGCCACGGCCACGCGCTGGCGCTGGCCACCGGAAAACATATGCGGGTAACGATCGTAATGTTCGGGCCGCAAGCCAACCTGCGCCAGCATATTGCGCGCCCGTTCGGTGCGCTCAGCCGCGCTCATCTGAGGGCGGTTGATGACCAGCGGCTCTTCAAGGATTTTGCCAATTTTATGGCGCGGGTTGAGCGAGCCAAACGGGTTTTGAAATACGATCTGCACGGTCGATCGCAGTTTGGCGCGGTCATGTTCGGTGGCGGTTTCAACGGCCAATCCATCAATATTCAGCGTGCCACCGCTTGGCGGCTCAATCATGGTGACCACGCGCGCCAGCGTCGATTTTCCACAGCCAGATTCGCCCACCACGGCAAGGGTGCGTCCGGGGGCAAGGGTAAAGCTGGCCTCGGCAAGTGCTTGCACATCTTGCCCCTTAGAAAACATACCGCCGCCAACATGATAAGTGCGGCTCAGATTCGTAGCGGTAATGATATTCGCGCTCATGTCAGGGCCTCGGCCGGTTGGTTCAGCGGGTAGTGGCATAACGCGTTGCCAATCGTCGAACGGGTTGGCGGCGTGCTGCGGCATAGGTCGGTTACATGTGCGCAGCGCGGCGAAAACAGGCAGCCGGCAGGCCGGTCAAACTGGCCGGGCACAACGCCGGGAATGGTGGGCAGTAAGCGCCCGGTGGCGCGTTCAGGCAGGGCGTCAAGCAGGGCCGATGTATAGGGGTGGTGCGGGGTGCGAAACAGGTCGCGCACGTGCTGTTCTTCAACCTGTTGGCCGGCATATTGCACCGAAACACGCTCGGCTGTTTCGGCAATCACGCCCATATCATGGGTGATCAGCACCAGCGCCATGCCGGTTTCTTTTTGCAGCCCGATCAGCAAGTCAAGAATTTGCGCTTGAATGGTTACATCCAACGCGGTTGTCGGCTCATCCGCAATCAGCAGCTTGGGTTTACACGCAATCGCCATGGCGATCATCACGCGCTGGTTCATGCCGCCTGACAATTGATGCGGGAAGGAATTGAGGCGTTTTTCAGGCGAGGGGAGGCCAACTTGATTCAGCAATTCGACCGCGCGGGCTTGGCGCTCGGCGCGGTTCATATTGGTATGCTGGCGCAATGATTCTTTGATTTGGTAGCCGACGGTGAAGCAGGGGTTCAGCGATGACATCGGTTCTTGAAAAATCATCGCCATATCGCGGCCAATGAGGCGGCGGCGTTCAGCGGGGCGGATTTTGCGCAAATCATGCCCGGCAAATTCCAACTTGTCGGCGGTGATTGTTGCCGTCCACGGCAATAGCCCCATCAGCGCCAGCATTGACACCGATTTGCCCGAGCCGCTTTCGCCAACGATGGCCTGAATTTCGCCGGTATCAAGCGTGAGGTCCACGCCGTCCACGGCCTTGAACGGGCCAGACCCGGTGGTAAAGGAAACTGAAAGGTTGCGGATATCAAGCAAGGCCATGCTTCAACTCCTTTTCAGTTTCGGGTCAAGCGCATCTCGAAGCCCGTCACCCATCAGGTTGATGGCCAAAACGGTGATGAGAATCGCTAGGCCGGGCAGGGTCACAACCCACCAAGCGCGGGTGATGAATTCACGCGCATCGGCCAGCATTGTACCCCATTCGGGCGTGGGTGGTTGCGCGCCCATGCCCAAAAAGCCAAGGGCGGCGGCATCCAGAATGGCGGTAGAAAAGGAGAGTGCGCCTTGGACAATGATCGGTGCCATGCAATTGGGTAGCACGGTCACAAACATCAACCGGAACAACCCGGCACCAGCCACGCGCGCCGAGGTGACGTATTCTTTGGGCAGTTCACCCATAACCGCCGCCCGTGTCAGGCGCACATAATGCGGCTGCAAGACAATCGCGATGGCGATCATTGCGTTCAGCAATGATGGCCCCAGAATGGCGACAAGCACCAGTGCAAGTAACAGGCTTGGAAAGGCGAGGATGATATCCATGACGCGCATAATGAGCGTATCAACCCAGCCGCGCGCAAACCCAGCGATGAGCCCTATCAGAATGCCACCAGTCGCCGCGATGGCCACAACCACCAGCCCAATGAAGAAGGAATATTGCGCACCGTAAAGCAAGCGCGACAGCATATCGCGGCCTGTCGGGTCGGTGCCCAGTACAAATTCCCAACTGCCGCCGTCTTGCCAAAATGGGGGCTGCAAAAGGTGGTCGCGGTATTGTTCATTGGGTGAATGCGGGGCGATTACTGGTGCGAAAATGGCCAGCACCAGCAAAATGGCGAATACCCACAGCCCGATGACAGCACCGCGATTTTCACTGAAATAGGTCCAGAATTCGCGTAAGCGGCCCGGCGGGGCGATTTGTGTGGCGGTTGTGCTCATGGCTTTACCTGTTCCGAATTTTCGGGTTGATCCAGCCATAGAGCAGATCGACCGTGAGATTGACGATCATCACCATGACCGCGATAAGCAGTAGCCCACCTTGCACGACCGGGTAATCGCGGCGGAAAATACTATCAACCATCCATTTACCAATGCCCGGCCAACTGAAAATTGTTTCCGTCAGAATGGCCCCAGCCAGCAAAGTGCCAACCGATAGGCCAATAACGGTGACCACGGGTATCATCGCATTGCGCAGGGCATGAATGCCGTTCACCCGCCAAGGCGACAGGCCTTTGGCTTGCGCAGTGCGGATGTAATCCTCGCTTAAAACTTCCAGCATGGCACTGCGGGTTTGGCGTGCAATAACCGCGAGAGGAATGGTTCCGAGCACGATTGTTGGCAAGATGAGATGCTGCACAGCAGATGAAAACGCGCCCTTTTGGCCGGAAAGCAGGCTGTCGATCAGCATAAAACCGGTGACATCATCAAAATAGAAAAGAAGTGATATTCGCCCCGAAACCGGGGTCAGCCCCCATTGGCCGGACACAACGATAATCAGCAGCAGCGCCCACCAGAAAATGGGCATGGAATAGCCAATAAGTGCGGTGGTCATCAGCGCTCGGTCAAAGAATTTGCCACGGTTCACGGCGGCTATAACGCCCGCAGGCAGGCCAAGCAGCACCGCAAAAAACATCGCGCAAATTGAAAGTTCTAGGGTTGCGGGGAATAGCGTAAAAAATTCTTCCCAGACGGGCTTTTTAGTTACAAGTGAATCGCCCAAATCACCTTGGACAACGCCCACCAGATAACTGCCGTATTGTTCCCAAATCGGGCGATCTAACCCGAGGTTTGCCATCATTTCTGCGTGACGTTCTTCGGACATTCCGCGCTCACCCGCCATCACCAATAGCGGGTCACCGGGGATCAAGCGGATAAAGCCAAATGAGATGATTGTGACGCCGATGAAGGTGGGAAGGAAGGTCATTAGCCGTCGCAGAAAAAATTTAAGCATCACAAGTCCTCGCCGTGCAGGCGCCAATCGGTTTGGCGCAAATCGGGCCGGCGGAGCATGTCCGCCGGCCCGTGTTCAGCATATTTGTGGCTTATTCAGCTAGGCTTACGCCGTAGAAAATATGGCCACCCAGCGGATGCACGATGTAGTTTTGCACCTCGTTGCGCACTGGCATGTAAACAACCGAGTGAGCGATAGTCAGCCATGGGGCCTGCGCTTTGAAGACAACCTGAGCTTCTTCATAGAGACGGGTCCGTTCGGCAACATCCGAGGTTACTTTGGCAGCATCAATCAGTGCCTGGAATTCAGGATTACACCACTGTGCGCGGTTGGAACCGCCCACACCGTCACAACCAAGAAGAACAGCTAGGAAGTTATCGGGGTCACCATTGTCACCTGTCCAACCCAAGAGCAGGGCACCATCACGGTCCAGTGCTTTTGAACGGTCCAGATACTCGCCCCACTCATAAGATACGATATCAACCGTTACGCCGATATTGGCCAAGTCAGCCTGCATCATTTCCGCCATGCGGCGGGCGTTCGGGTTGTAAGGACGCTGCACGGGCATGGCCCAGATATTCATTTGCAGATCGGTTACGCCTTCCGCTGCCAGCATAGCGCGGGCGGCTTCGGGGTCGAACGGATAGTCAACAATCGCGTCGTTATATGACCAGATAGTTGGCGGGATCGGGTTTTTGGCAATGCTGCCAGCACCCTGGAACACAACATCCAAAATGGCCTGACGGTCAATGGCCATGCTTAGGGCAAGGCGAACATTGGTATTGTCAAACGGTGCCATCTGGGTGTTGAACGCCAGATAACCCACATTCAGGCCTTCCTGGCTAAGCATGGTGATGTTTTCATCCGCGCTCATAGCTGCAATGTCAGCTGGGTTTGGATAAGGCATCACTTGGCATTCGTTTGCCAGCAGCTTTTGGTAACGTACCGAAGCGTCAGGTGTAATTGCGAAAATCAGGTTTTCCAGTTCCGCGTCACCAGCCCAATAGCCTTCATTACGGGTGTAACGAATAACAGCGTCTTTTTGGTAGGCTACGAATTCAAACGGGCCGGTGCCGATTGGTTCTTGGTTAACCATTTCTGGCGTTCCAGCTTCCAACATAGCCGCGGCATATTCAGCCGAAACGATGGATGCGAAATCCATCGCCATATTGGCAACCATGGGCGCTTCAGGGCGGCTCAGGATGAACTTGACCGTGTAATCGTCAACGCGGACAATTTCGGTGATCAGGTCAGGCATCGACATGCCGTTGAAATATTCCCAAGTGCCGCCGGACACCTGATTATAGGCGTTGTCAGCGTTGCCTTGACGATCAAAGCTAAAGATCACGTCATCGGCGTTGAAATCACGCGTTGGCGTGAAATAGTCGGTGGTGTGAAAATGAACACCCTGACGCAGGTGGAAAGTATATTCCAACCCATCATCGGAGACTTCATAGCTTTCAGCCAAGCCGGGAATTACATTGGTTGTGCCGCGCTCAAACTCAACCAAGCGGTTGTAGATTGGGTGCGCGGACGCATCAAATGTGGTGCCCGAGGTGTATAGCGCCGGGTCAAACCCTTCGGGTGACCCTTCCGAGCAATAAACCAGTGTCTGGGCTGAGGCCGATAGGCCGATCAGCGCCACGACAGCGGTTGTGCTGGCAAGTTTAAACAATTTCTGCATTCAGTACTCCTCCTGATGGTCGTATTATTTTTCCGCGGGGGTTATTGCCACCGTCACGATTTACGCGTTTCCGATTCGTGCCCCACGTTTCCTTTAGGATGCCGGATTGTGATATATGTAGGTTTCAGACTCAACCCTGTTTCTAAGTTTCTTGGCCAAACAGTCAGTTAAACCTGCCGCCCGCCCAATCTGTCCAGCAATTGGCCCCGCACAGCTTCAATATGCGCAAGCGTAAGCGCGGCTGCCTGGTCAGCCAAGCCAGCGGCACAGGCTGCTAAAATTTCGCGGTGTTCGGCATGGGCGCGCAGCACCGCGGTTTTCACTGTCAGTTGCGCGCGTAATTATCGGTCTATGCGGTCAAAAGTATTGGCCACCACGCTGAGGTGATAGTCCAGCCCACTTGCCGCGTATAATGTCCGATGAAAGGCCCGGTTTTCAACCCCCAGACATTGGGGTCGGAACTTGATGAAAAGGCGTGCGCGTGTTGGCGTGCGGCAGCCAGAATTGCCGGGGCCATGCGCGGCACGGCGGCCCGAATGACCGCCGGCTCCAACAGGCACCGAAAGTCAAAAATTTCGACTGCTTCATCGGCTGAAAGGCTGGCCACAACCGAACCTTTGTAGCGTTGTGCCCGCACCAGCCCATATTCTTGCAACCGGGTTAACGCCTCGCGCACAGGTATGCGCGACGTGTTGAACATCTTGGCCAAGGCGTCTTGGCACAGCGGTTCACCATCTTTGAGCGCGCCTTCAATGATCGCGTTGCGCAATGATTCAAAGATGATTGTGGCTGGCGACGCAGCATTGGAAATATCGGTCGTCTTGATCATTTTGCGCCTATGACTGTCTGGATGGATGATATTGGATATTATATCCAATTTGCAATTGACCTCGAATCGGGATGGTTTTTAGTGAAAGGGCAGGCCATGTGGCAGGGCATTATTCCCACAGTTCTCACCAAGTTTACCGAGGGTGATGCCCTTGATCATGCCGAGATGAAGCATTGCAATGGCTAATTGATGGAGGCTGGGTGCCATGACCTTAGAGCTATGCGGCACCTTGGGAGAAGGCAAAATGCTTGACCATAATGAACGTTTGGCCGTGCTGGCACGCGCTAAGGCTGTGGCGGGTGGTTAACCCAATTTACTTACGATATCCGAACCCGGCACGCGCGCGGCCTGCGCATTGGCTGCCCGCGCCACCAAAGCCGGGGCTGATGGTTTTATGATCGTGCCTTTACCGCTTTATCATGCCGACCGGCGCGAGACGATTGCCAACCTGCGCGCCATTGCCGCCGCCGCCGATTTGCCGGTAATGATCTATTCCAACCGGGCTGGCTACCGCGTGGACGTGACGCCCGACATGATAGACGAACTGGCCGATGATGCGCGGTTTGTGGCCATCAAACAAAGCAGCGATGACATTTTTCGCACCACCGAAATTTTTCAACCGTTTGGGGGACCGTTATACAGTTCTGACCGGGCTTGATAACCTTGGGCTAGAGGCGCTGTTGATGGGTGCCGTTGGCGGGGTGGCCGGGCTGGTCGTGGCCTTCCCACGTGAAAACGTGGCGATATGGACCTTTGTGCGGGCTGGTCGCCTTGATGCGGCGCGCGAAATCTATCGCTGGTTTCGACCGCTTCTTGACCTTGAAGTCTCAACCTTCCTTGTGCAGCAAATTAAGCTGGCCGAAGCGCTGGCGATCGGGTCGAATGAACGTGTGCGAGCCCCACGTCTGCCGCTGGTGGGGGAACACCGCGCACGTCTGGAAAAGCGCGCGTGGAAAAGATTGTTAAGGATGCGATTGCATCGCGCCCCGATCTGGCGAAATACTAGCGCCAACAACTGGGGTCATATGGCAAACCACATCTTCGCCTGCCTTGATGGCCACACATGTGCGAACCCTGTGCGGCTTGCCGCAGGTGGCGGGCCGCGTTGAGGCTGCCACCACTGGTGCCGACCACCCCGCTATCATCCCCAGCATTTCCGGCTAGGCGCGCCAAACGGGTTTGAACACTATTTACATTGACGACCGTGACCCTTTTGCGCATGGGTTTGTGGTGCGTTGAATCACTTTACGAACGCCGCGGTCGCGACTAGAATTCGGCATTTAGGTTGGTCGCTTGTATTATAAACTTGCCCGAATTGTTTTTACAAAACCACAAAAAATTGGAGAATTTAGATGGCGAATAAGTGTAAACCCGTAATAGTAAAAATTAAAGGTGACATGGAAAAAGTTTTGGCCGCAGCAACAAAGGAGGCGGCAAAAAACGATATTGCCATCTCTGGCGATGTTAATTCTGGTAAGATCAAGCACAAGAAGGTCGATATTTGGGGCACTTACACAGTTAAGGATGACAAGATTAAAATTGAAATTACAGAGGACACATTCTTTGCCTCATGTGAAGAAATTGAAAAGGGAGCGGAGGCTTGGTTCAAGGGGAAATGATGTTAAGTTGAACTCCCTGCGGGGCAATGCTAGCGTCTGCAAAGCCGTAACTGGAGTTGCCCCATGGCCCACCCCCTTGTGACCGACGACATGATCGCCGCGTATCAGCGCGACGGCGCCGTGCTCATCAAAGGCCTATGGGCCGATTGGGTGGATGTGATCGCAGCAGGCATTACCCGCAATATGGATGAGCCGGGCGAATATGCCTCGGAAAACCTAAAGCCGGGTGAGGGCGGGCGGTTTTTTGATGACTATTGCAATTGGCAGCGCATCCCGGAATTTTCCGATGTGATTATGAAGTCTGAAGCCGGTGCCGTGGCTGCGGCCCTGATGGGTTCAGACAGGGTGCAGGTGTTTCATGACCATGTTTTGGTCAAAGAACCCGGCACCAGCAAACCCACACCATGGCACCAAGATGGCCCGTACTATTTCGTCGAAGGCCAGCAAAATGTGAGCTTGTGGTCGCCGGTAGACCCAGTAACTACCGCTAGCCTACGTTGTGTGGCGGGCTCGCACCAATGGCCACGCGAGGTGCTCCCCACCCGTTGGCTAAGTGAAGATGCATTTTACCCCGACCCCGAAAAATACATGCCCGTCCCCGACCCCGATACCGAGGGCATGAATGTGTTGGAATGGGCCATGGAGCCGGGCGACGCGGTGGCCTTCAACTACCGCACGCTGCACGGCGCGCGCGGCAATACCAGCACGTCGCGCCGCCGCGCCTTCTCGCTCCGCCTGCTCGGCGATGACATGCGCTATGTGCAGCGCCCCGGCCGCACCTCGCCCCCATTTCCGGGGCATGGCATGGTCGCTGGGCAAAAGCTGCGCGAGGATTGGTTTCCTTATCTTAATGTGCCGGGCTGAGCGCGCATTAAGAATAGACAAATCGGCAGGCTACACAGCGCAGCAACGGCCAGCATCACTAGCATCCCCTTCATGCCCAACGCGGTGATGATCATGGCCGATACCAGCGGGGCGGCGGCTTGCACAGCCAAGGCTGGCACCGCCAATCGCCCCATCCAGCGTGCGTAATGCGTTGCGCCAAACAGCGCCAGCGGCACGGTGCCGCGCGCGATGGTTGTCAGCCCGTTGCCTGCGCCGTAAGCGATAACCGCCAAGGCTAAAAAAGGCTGGCCCACCAGCAATAGCCCAACACCGAATGCAAGTGCGATATTGGAGACCATGAGCGTATAAAGCGGGTGCAGCCGCTCGCCGCCGATCCGTTCAAGCAACCTTGCGGCAACCTGCGCGGGGCCAATCATGGCGCCAAGTCCCACGGCCACCGCAGCGCTTGCGCCGAGCGCCCCTAGAACGGTTAGTAAATGCACCGATAACGTGGCTGAAATGAAACCCGAGATCATTAAGTTCGCGGCAAGTGCCGCAAACAAAATGCCGTTGCGCGTCGTAACCTGCGTATCAGCTGCGTGGTGCTGGCTGGCAGATGTGTCGCCAGAATGTGGGCGGGGCAGGCCGCGTCGGTAAAATGGTAGCAATATGCAAAGCAGCGATAGCGCGTAGGTGAAACACAGCATCCTCCAACCGATTTGCGGCAAAAGCCACGCGCCAAGCGGCCACATGGCCGTGCTGGCAAAGCCGCCAAAAAGCGTGACATTTGTAATCGCCCGCCGCGTGCCACTTGCAAACATGAGCCCGAGCGCAGAAAAGGCCGCCGTATAAAGCCCCATCGCCATGCCAAGCCCGAGCACGAGCCAACCAAGCACCCAGATAGCCGGGCTATGCGCCGCCCCAACCAGACCAAGCCCTCCAGCGTTCAGGATAAGCCCCACACTCAGCACACGACGCGCGGTAGTGGCAACCATCCATCGGCCTACAAGCGGCGCGACAAGCCCCGAGACCAGCACTGAAAGCGAAAAAGCACCGTAAACTACGCCCTCACCCCAGCCCGTTTCGACACGCACGGGTTTGAAGATGATGGCCGGCAAGTAATAAGTCATCCCCCAAACCATTAGCTGCCCTAGGCCGATAATGATGGTTATTTGGCGTGGGTTTACAGGGCTTGATTGCACGGTGCGGCCTTTGGATGATTGTGGCTGCTTGGCAGAGTTCAGCCGGTATCAAAAGTAAATTCGTTTGTTGAATGCGACATCGAATGCCTTGACTTTCACCCTCATCCCCCCGATATGCACCCTATTCGGCTGCCGCGTGAGCAGCCTGCGTTGGCCCAGATGATCTCTATGCCTGCGCCAAACATAACGGGGGCGATGCGCCCCACTACCTTCTCGGTTCCCAATTCACGCGGGGTTCTGGCGGCCCCATTCAGCGGGCCGCACCCGTAACCGTCCCGTGCAATTTGCGCGGGCGGTATTTGTTTTGGCATGTGCGCCCGGCTGAACCCGGGGCGCAGGTCACATATAAGGACTGCGCAATGACGCAATTTAATGAACTGGGCCTCGCGCCCAACCTGCTCACCGCTATTGCCGCGATGGGCTATACTGAGGCGACGCCGATTCAGGCCAAAGCTATTCCCGAAATTCTGAAGGGCCGCGACCTGATGGGCCTTGCCCAAACCGGCACCGGCAAAACCGCCGCTTTTGGCCTGCCGCTGGTGCAGCGTTTAATGCCACTGCCCGACCGGCCTGCGCCGAAATCGGTGCGCGCGCTTATTCTGGCCCCAACACGTGAGCTGACGACGCAGATTTTTGAAAACCTGCGCGCTATGACCAAAAATTCGCATCTGCGGATCAATATGGTCATTGGTGGGGCATCACTGCACCGTCAGGCGCAAAACCTGTCGCGCGGCACCGATATTCTTGTCGCAACACCCGGTCGGCTGATTGACCTGCTCGAGCGCCGCGATGTGCGCCTTGATGCGGCTGATTATCTGGTGCTGGACGAGGCAGACCAAATGCTCGACATGGGGTTTATCCATGCCCTGCGCCGGATCGCAAAACTGCTGCCCACCAAACGCCAGACACTGTTGTTTTCAGCCACCATGCCCAAGCTGATGTCCGAATTGGCGCAAACCTACCTAACCGACCCGGTGCGCGTGCAGGTTTCCCCGCCGGGCAAAGCCGCAGATAAAGTGCGCCAATCGGTGCATTTTGTCAGCCAAAAGGGCAAATACACCCTGTTGCGTGAGTTGCTTGGCCAGAACCCGGATGATTTGTCCTTGGTGTTTTCGCGCACAAAACACGGTGCTGAAAAGCTGATGAAGCTGCTTGTGAGCCATGATTTCAAGGCAATCTCGATCCACGGTAATAAAAGCCAGAACCAACGTGACCGGGCGATTAAGGGCTTTAAGTCGGGCGAATACCGCATTTTGGTGGCCACCGATGTGGCCGCGCGGGGCATAGATATTCCCGGTGTTAGCCATGTTTATAACTATGACATGCCCGATGTCGCCGAGAATTATGTTCACCGGATTGGCCGCACGGCGCGCGCCGGATTGGGCGGCGAAGCGGTTGCGCTTTGCGCGCCAACCGAAAACAAAACCCTGCGCGAAATCGAAAAGTTGATGAAAATCGAGATCGAAACCGCCAGCGGTGTGATGCAGCCTGATGAGGATGCGCCAAAGCAACAGCGCGGTGGTGGTCAGCGTCGCGGCCAAGGCCGCCCGGCTGGCGTGATCCCACTGGGTAAACCCAAAGCTGCGCAGGGGCGTCCGCGACGTCGGAAAACCGCCTAAACCTAGCGCCCTGCTAGGCTGCGCGTTAAACACAAGACTGAAGGCGTGCCAGTTGGCGCGCCTTTTTCTTGGCGCATTTATCTGGTGCGGCGCTGGTGCTTCGGTTTAGCTGCAGGTTATGAATATAGTGATTCTGCTTGCCTTCCTGATCGTGATCAATCTTGCAACGGCCGTAGCCTTTGCTTGGGATAAATCATTGGCGCGCCGTGGCAGTCGCCGCATGGCAGAGGCAACATTGTTAAGTTTGGCGTTTGTTGGTGGAACACCTGCCGCCTATTGGGCGCGGCACAGATTCCGCCACAAAACCCGCAAACAGCCATTTTCCAACCAGCTCCATTTTATTGCGTTTCTGCAACTTGCTGGTCTTTGCATCGCATTTTGGCTGTTTGTCATTCAATAGGCAGCTAATGCGCGGCGCAGACGATCGCCACCCTCACCCGGCAGCCCCAAGCGCAGCCAACCGCTTGCATAGGGGAACATCCGGGTCCAAATATGCTGTTTTGCCAAATGCGTGTGTAACGCAGCGGCCTGTGGATGGCGGATTGTCACAAATAGATGCGTTTGCCCGATCATTTCGGCCCCAACTATGCGTAAATCGGCCAACAGCGCATCGCGCTCGCGCGCCAATTGCGCGGGCATCGCATCCTGCCAGTTTGCATCACCAAGCCCTTGAATACCCGCTTCGATTGCTGGGCCGCTGACCGCCCATAACCCCAAAGCTCCACCAAGCTTGGCCGTCAATGCAGGATCACCTAAGGCAAAGCCCAACCGCAACCCGGCCAGCCCATAAAACTTACCAAAGCTGCGCAGTATAATTAGCCCCGGTCGCCCAGCCAGATCGGCGAGTGAGACCTCGGGCGTCGCATCGGCAAAGCTTTCATCGACAATTACCGTTGCGCCTTCATTCAGCCAGCCAAGCACGGTAGCCCGGCTCCAGACTCGGCCATCGGGGTTGTTGGGGTTCACGATTACACGAATTGGGCTGCGCGGCTCGGATTCTTCAACCACCCCAAACCCATGCGCGCGAAAGGCAGCGGCATGTTCATTATAGGTGGGCGCGGCGATGGAAACCGGGAGGCGCGGCAAAAACCCTGGCAGTGCCTCAATGAGCGACTGCGCGCCGGGGGCGGCGACAATTCCGCCGTGCGCGGCGCCGTAAGCCCGGCGCGCCACGTCCAACAAAACCGCCATCCGTCCCGCATCGGGCAGGGCGGTAAAAGCGCGCGTCGGCAAGGGGCCAAGCGGATAGGCATGTGGGTTGATACCGGTGGACAAATCCAGCCAATCCGCGGCTACGCCACCATAACGTGCCACAGCCTCAGCCAAATTGCCGCCATGGTCGCGTTCATCCGCTTTGTGGGTCGCTGTGGAGCTTTGCAAAATGCGGCCTTTCGCGTTAGAGACTGTGCATGGATATGCGCGCCCCTTCTAGCCCGACCGCACCCGCCACTCAAGCGCGGGCGATCGTGACTGTTCGGGGCCATATGGGTGAGCTGGTGCAGGGGCGGCTAGCGGGTGTGGTGGCGCTTGTCACCCTGCCATGTGATCAGGTTTTGGTGACCGCGCGGTTTGCGCCGGGGGCAACGGCATCGCCCCTTGCCGAACGAATGGCAGCCCGGTTGCGCCCCGTGCATGATGGCAAGATAGAGATAGGTGCCAATGTGCCTGCGGGCTGTGGGGCAGGGGTATCAACCGCCTCGGCCCTAGCCTCGCTACGGCTATTGTCCCCCGGCCTTTCAGCCGAAATTGAAAGCGCGCATTTATTGGCGGTTGAAGGCGCGGTGGACCCGCTGGCCTTCGCGGCCAATCCCCCGCGCATTTGGGCAAGCCGCCGCGCAGAGACGCTGGAAATCCTGCCAGATTTTCCACCTATGGTCGCTGTGGGTGGGTTTGATGGGCCGGGCCAACGCACCAATCCTGAAGACCTTGATTTCCCCGATATGGCAGAAGCGTTTGACCTGCTGCGCCACCCAACGCCCGAAAACATTGGCCGTGCGGCCAACTTGTCGGCCATGGCCAACCAAACCCGTAACCCGCGCCCCAATTGGGCGGCGGCGCAGCACCTTGCGGCTGAAACCGGCGCGCTGGGTATTGCCGTGGCGCATACGGGGTCTGCGCTCAGCCTGCTTTTCATGCCGGATGCGCCGGGCATTGCGACGGCGCAATCGGCGCTAACAAACCTTGGCCTTACCCATGTCATGCGCTTTGCCTTTGGCGGCGCGGCCCCTATGCTGGCGGCATCATGAGCGTTGAACCCAAAAAGCTGCGCAGTGGCTGGACAACTGGGTGCTGCGCCGCCGCCGCCGCCAAGGCCGCGACGCTGGCATTGTTACAGGGTTCATTCCCAGACACCGTGCAGGTCACGTTACCCAAGGGGCAACAGCCCAGCTTTGCCCTGTCGATGACCGCGCGGGGCGAAGGTTGGGCGCAGGCGGGCATTATAAAAGACGCGGGCGACGACCCCGATGTGACCCATGGTGCCGAAATCCGCGCGCGTATTAGCCACGGTGCGCCGGGCTCTGGGCTACAGTTTGTGGCGGGCGAGGGCGTTGGCACTATTACTAAACCCGGGTTGCCGCTAGGCGTGGGTGAACCGGCCATCAACCCAGTGCCGCGCCTGATGATTGATGCGGCGATAACCGAGGTGCTGGAGGGTGCGGCGCCGGACCTAATTGTTGAAATATCCATTCCTAATGGGGCGGAAATTGCGCTAAAAACTTGGAATGGGCGGCTTGGCATTAAGGGTGGGCTGTCTATTCTTGGCACCACCGGCATTGTGCGCCCGTTCTCCTGCGCGGCTTGGATCGCCTCAATCCATCGGGGCATAGATGTGGCGCGCGCTGCGGGGCTAACGCATGTAGTTGCGGCCACTGGCAATGCGTCTGAGGCTGGGGCGCGGGGGCTGACCGGGCTGGATGAAGGTGCCTGTTTGGATATGGGCGATTTCGCCGGGGGTGTGCTAAAATACCTGCGAAGCCACCCTATCGCGCAGCTTACATTGGCCGGCGGCATTGCGAAAATGGCCAAGCTGGCCCAAGGCGCTATGGATCTGCATTCGGCCCGCTCTCAAGTCGATTTCGCAGCCCTTGCCGAGCTCGCCACCCGCGCGGGGCTTGACCCGGTGCCAATTGCCAATGCCGAAACAGCGCTGGCCGCGCTCCAAATTGGCGGCGAAAAACTCGCGGACGCGGTGGCCAAGGCCGCGCGCATACAGGCACTTGCCACGCTGGCCCCTGCCAAAATCTCCGTGCGGGTGCTGATTACTGACCGCGCGGGTTTTATCATCGCCAATACGGGGTTTTAGATGCGCATCTTGCTGCTTGGGGGCACGGCTGAGGCGCGGGAATTGGCTGAAATGCTGGCTATCCGTGGCGTTGATGCTGTGCTGTCATTGGCCGGGGTAACCGACGCGCCACCAAGCCCGCTGCCCCACCGAAAAGGTGGCTTTGGTGGGGAGCAAGGGCTGATTGACTATCTTCAAGCCGCGCAAATTACCCAGTTGATTGATGCCACCCATCCCTTTGCCGCGCAGATGAGTCGCCACGCCAGCGCCGCCAGCAAGGCCACTGGTATTCCGCTTTTGCGCCTGACCCGCCCGGCATGGCCGCTACAACCACAATGGCTGCAAGTGTCCAGCATTGCTGAGGCCGCCGTAGCGTTACCAAAGGGCGCGCGCGCTTTTCTGGCGCTTGGCGCGCAATCGCTCGCGCCCTTCGCCACCCGCCCGGATGTGTGGTTCCTCACCCGCTCCATCCAGCCACCCGCAACGCGACTGCCTGGCGAAACCATCCTTGCACGCCCACCCTTTGCACTGGCCGATGAAATCGCGCTTATGCAGGCGCATAAAATCACCCATCTTGTCACCAAAAACGCAGGTGGCGCGCAAACCATTGCAAAGTTACACGCGGCCACGGAATTGGGTATCCAGCTTGTCATCATCACCCGCCCCGTGCTACCGCCAGCCGCCGAGGTTTCCTCGACCCATGATGCGCTAAAGGCCCTGACCCTATGACCACGACCATCCTTGTTTGTGATACCTGCCGGTTTTCGGCTGAAGAAAAACTGTCCGGTGAACAAACCGGTGGTGAGATTCTGGGCGACCACATTGCCGCCGCCCTACCCCAAGGCGTTAAAATGCGCCGACATTCCTGCTTGATGGGCTGCGATCATCATTGCAACCTAGCGATTCGCGCCCCCGGCAAGCTGACATATGTGCTGGGTAATTTTGAACCCACGCCCGAATCCGCCGCCGCCGTGACCGAATTCGCCGCCAAGTTCGCCGCATCCGAAACTGGCCGCGTGGCGTTTCGCGATTGGCCGCTGGGCGTGAAAGGGCATTTTGTAAGCCGGATGCCAGCGATTGAGGAGGATGGGTGAGGGGGGGGTGGTGAATTCAACCAAATCGTTACCTCACCAGATGAAGAACTTGCTATAATCAAGATTGCAATTTGCGAGAGAATAACTGAGTTGAACAACACGCAGATTGGAGACAGTATTGTTCGGTGAAATCTGGTTTGGTAGTGGTTGAACATTTGGACGGAATATGAGCTTCGAAAACAAATTCAAGAGCTTCGATTTTTGGGATGGCGCGACATTCGGCGCGGCCGTGACTGCAATTATCGCTCTTGGCATCGCCTGGATTTTTGCTGAATCTTCGACTGACAATTACCAAACTCTGGCCACCATAGTGACAATTCCTGCTGCAGTGATTGCCGCATCTATCGCGCTATATGGAATACGCTACCAAATAGGCAATGTACGACAGCAGGATTTGGCGTCGGCGAAAGCTGTCCTACCATTGGCATTGACGCGGATGATAGAGGTAAGTCAATTTGGAATGTTATTAGCGGCAGGCCGGAAGAACCCTCTTTCAACTTGGCAAGGAACGCAAGAATTGTTGAAATTGGATGACGTCGTTTTACAGATTCTGCGTGACAATATTAAGTCCGCGGATCCAATCACAAGAGAGTGGTTGGTTGTCACGATAGCCCGCTACCAGATTTACTTTTCCAGAGCTAAAAATTGGATTGAATCGTCTCCTCCATCAACTAACGCATACGGCGACGTGGTTCTCAATTTAGAAAGACAAGACGCTGTTCTTGATTGGGCTACTTTTCATATGTTAGCCGAGCAAATGTTCGAATATGCCCGCGGTAGCGTTGCCCATGCTCCGAAATCATTTGATAGTCAACGAATTAACTCAGCACTTTTTCTAAATGGCATCGATAGTATATTTACACAAGATTTCGAAGACAGGAAAAAATTGAGAATTAATTGCTATGCGGATGGAAATATTCAACATTTAAAATTTTGACCCAAGATTTCTTAAGTGCGCTTAATATATCCCTCAAACCTGTCGCAAACGAACCTCAACACGCCTCCCAACTTGACAACCCCACCCCATCCCCCGCATACCTAAACCTGATGAAAAGTTTTCATTCCTCCGGGGATGGATAAATGGGAATACGGGACGGGATCGCTCATAGGGCACCTGAAGCCGTAGCCGCCCCCGCGACTGTACGTGGCGAGCGCGCACCGGAACCACTGACCCTCGGGTCGGGAAGGGGTGTCAGCGCGAGGACCCACAAGCCAGGAGACCGGCTTTGCATCGACCTTGAAACCTCCGTCGGGGATGACGGATTTGGGAGATGAAGAATGACTACGATGACCAATGTTAAAGCCGCCGCGTCCACCAACCTCGCCACAATCCTGTTTGTGGCCATTCTGGGTGCAGGGCTGATCTTTTCGGCCGGGTTTGCGAATTCCGCAACCCTGCATAATGCGGCGCATGATTCGCGCCACTCCATCGGCTTTCCCTGCCACTAATCCATGCTCAAAAAGCTGGTCGCCAGCGGCATGATCGCTGGCGTTGTAGCAGGGTTGATAGCCACCCTGCTGCAACTGGTATTCGTTATTCCGCTGATCTTTCAGGCGGAATTGTATGAATCCGGGGCGCTGGAGCATTTTGCGCAAGTCGCGCCCGATCATCACGGTGAAGCCCCGGCTGAGGCCGCATTTGTGGCCGCGCATGACCATAATGATGGCACCCACAGCCATGCCCCGGCAAACGAGGGGTTTGACCTTGCGCGCCATGGGCTGACGCTGCTGTCTAATCTGGCCAGCTATTGCGGCTTTGGCCTGCTTATGGCGGCGGCGTTTGGTTTGGCACAGGGCCAAGGCGTGCAGTTTAATGCGCGTATTGGGGCTGTTTGGGGCGCGGCGGGTTTTGCCGCCTTTCATTTGGCCACAGGCGCTGGCCTGCCGCCCGAATTGCCCGGTAACTTTGCCGCCGCGCTAGAATCACGCCAGCTTTGGTGGGCGGCCACAGCCGCACTCACCGCCGCCGGGCTATATGCGCTTGGCTATGGCCGTGGGTTAACTGCTATGGCGCTGGGGGTGGTGCTTATTGTACTGCCGCAACTGACCGGCGCACCGCATCCTGATGAATTCGGCGGCTATGTGCCACCCGAACTTATGGCACTATATGTCACCCGCGTCATAGCCACTGCCGCTGTAATCTGGCTCGTCCTTGGCGCCGTTGCTGGCTATATCTGGCAACGTCAATCTGAACACTCGGCCTAGGAGGCCCCAATGCCCACCAAAATTCCTACAACCATCATCACCGGCTTTCTGGGGGCCGGTAAAACCACGATGATCCGCCATATGCTGCAAAACGCTGGCGGTAAGCGCATCGCGCTGATCATCAATGAATTTGGCGATCTTGGCGTGGATGGCGAGGTGCTGAAAGGCTGTGGGATTGAGGGCTGTTCAGACGATGATGTGATTGAGCTGTCCAATGGCTGCATTTGCTGCACCGTGGCCGAAGATTTCGTGCCAACGCTGGAAAAACTGCTCAGTCGGGAAAATCCGCCTGACCATATCGTGATCGAAACCTCGGGCCTTGCACTGCCGCAGCCCTTGGTGCGGGCCTTTGCCTGGCCCGAAATCCGTAACCGCGTTACGGTTGATGGCGTGGTAACACTGGTGGATTCTGTCGCGCTGCATGAAGGCCGTTTTGCCCATAATGAGGCGGCAGTTGATGCCCAGCGCGCGGCTGATGAGGGGCTCGACCATGAAACCCCACTATCAGAATTATTTGACGACCAGCTTGCCTGCGCCGATATGGTTGTGCTGAATAAAACTGACCTTATGGATGAAGCCGGGCTAGACGCACTCGAAGCCAAGCTGAAGACCGAATTGCGCGCTGGTGTGCGCATGATCCGCGCGCAGCACGGCGCCATTTCGCCTGCGCTGCTGCTGGGCCTTGGCATAGGGGCCGAGGATGATTTGGACGCCCGCGCCGAACATCATCACCACCATCATGACCATGATGATGAAGATGATGATCACGACCATGACCACCATGACCACGGCCATGATGAGTTTGAAACCTTTCAAGTGGATACCGCCGCGCTTGGCGATGTGGATGCCTATATTGAACGGCTCAAAACCACGATCCGTGCGCATGACATTCTGCGCCTGAAGGGGTTTGCGCAAGTTGGAGCCAAGCCTAGGCGGCTGGTGATCCAAGCTGTTGGCCCGCGGATTGAACATTATTTTGACCGCCCACTAACCGAGGCCGAAAAAGGCCGCACGCGGTTGGTTGTTATTGGCGAAGCCGGTCTAAACCAAGCCGAAATCGCTGCCGCTTTGCAAGCATGAGCCGCGCGCTCGACATTACCAGCGCCGATCCACGCTCGGATGATGGCCGCGCATTGTTGGGGGCCAGTCATGCGCTGATGCATTCGCTTTACCCCGATGCCGCGATTTTTGCGCTGTCGGTTGACGCGCTCTGCGCGCCCCATATCCGGTTCTTTATTGCTTGGCATCAAGATGAGGCGCTTGGCTGTGTGGCGCTGGCCCAAAAGGATGGCTATGGCGAGGTAAAATCATTGTTTGTTGCGCCTGAGGCGCGGGGCAGTGGTGCGGGTGCCGCGCTGATGGCGCATTTGGAAAGGGCGGCGCGGGCGGCGGGCTTGCCAGATATTTATCTGGAAACCGGTGATACGCTGGACGTCGCGCATCGGCTTTACGCGTCTTGCGGGTATCGCATTTGCAGCCCGTTTGGTGATTACGCCGAAGGCCCATATTCGGTCTTCATGCACAAGGCTTTGGGTTAATGCACTTACTACAGGTCCAAGCGGGCGAAGTGACTGATGGCACATCGCCGGTGGATCTGGGGCAATCGCCAGCCGAGATTATCGTCATTTCTGCCGCCGACACCGAAATCGCCGCGCTATCAGCTGTGCGCGAAGGGACAGGAGAATCTAGCCTTCGACTCGCTAGCCTGCTGAATCTTGGCCATAATTTTACCATTGATAAATACCTTGATGACACGGCCAGCCGCGCCAAGTTGGTGATTATCCGCGTGCTGGGTGGCCGGGCTTATTGGCCCTACGGCGTTGAACAATTCGCCATTCGGCTGGCTAGCGCGGGCATTGGCCTTGCGCTGCTGCCCGGTGACGATAAGCCCGACCCGGAATTGCGCGCCCTGTCCAACATCGCGGATGAGGATTATGATGCGCTGTGGTCCTACCTAACTGAGGGTGGGCCGCTCAACGCTGGCAACTTCCTGCGCTATGCCCGCGCGATGGTCGATAGTACAGAGCGGCCCGAATCCGCCCGCCCCTTATTGCGTGCGGGTCTGTATTTTCCGGGGTCAGACAGCCCCGATCTGGAGGCTCTGCGCCCATTTTGGCGCGATGGCGCCCCCGTTGTGGCCGTGGTATTTTACCGCGCGCTGGTGCAAGGCGCGGGGCTGCACCCGGTTAACAGGCTCATTAAATCTTTGCTGGCACAGGGTTTAAACCCGTTGCCGGTCTATGTCGCCTCGCTCAAAGATGCAGTATCCGCGGCCACGCTGGCTGGGCTGATGGAACAGGCCCCGCCCGACATCGTGCTCAACGCCACGGCCTTTGCTATTTCGACCCCCGGTGCCTTTGGCGGCACAGTGCTAGACGCCCCCGGTGCGCCTGTGTTCCAAATCGTATTCGCCGGTGGCACCGAGGCTGGCTGGCAGTCGGGCACATCCGGTCTATCGGCGCGCGATATTGCCATGAATGTTAGCCTGCCGGAATTGGATGGCCGCGTGCTGACGCGTGCACTTTCATTCAAGGGTGAGGCGTATTTTGACGATGCAACCGAATGCCTTATTTCCACCTACCGTGCCCATGGCGAACGCATTGGCTTTGTGGCGCAACTGGCCGCGAACTGGGCGCGGCTGCGCACCACGCCACCTGCGGCCAAGAAGGTCGCGCTTATCCTTGCCAACTACCCCAATAAAGACGGGCGGCTGGCCAATGGCGTGGGGCTTGATACGCCTGCTGCCACGGTGGATTTTCTGCATGTTTTAGCTGCCGAAGGTTACCGCACCGCCAACCTGCCCGCCGATTCTGCCGCGCTGATGGCGCAAATTTTGTCAGGGCCAACCAACTGGCTAACAGACCGCGCGCAGCGCAACGGTGGCGTGCGGCTTTCGTTGGCGGATTATCATCTTGATTGGGGGCAACTTCCAAACGCGGTGCGCCAAAAAGTAACCGATCGTTGGGGCGTACCCGAGGCTGACCCGTTCTTTTCACCGGGTGAGGTGGATTGCGGGCATTTCGCGCTTTCGGTGTTGGAATTTGGCAATGTCGTTGTCGGCATTCAGCCCGCGCGTGGCTATAATATTGACCCGAAAGACAGCTACCATTCCCCCGACCTTGTGCCGCCGCATAACTACTTGGCGTTTTATTTCTGGCTGCGTCGGGCCTTTGGTGCGCATGCCATTGTGCATATGGGCAAGCATGGCAATTTGGAATGGTTGCCGGGCAAGGCGCTGGCGCTTTCAAACGAATGTTTCCCCGAAGTTGCGCTTGGCCCCACCCCGCATTTTTACCCCTTCATTGTGAATGACCCCGGCGAAGGCACCCAAGCCAAACGCCGCGCGCAGGCGGTAATTATTGACCACTTAACCCCGCCGCTGACACGGGCCGAAAACTATGGTGCGCTGAAGGATTTGGAGGCGCTGGTCGATGAATATTATGACGCCGCCGGGGTTGACCCACGCCGCACGGCGTTGTTGCGGCGTGAGATTCTAAGCCTGACAGCGACAAGTGAATTAGACAAAGACGCCGGGTTAAGTGACGGCGATGACGATGATGCCCGGCTGCAAAAGCTTGATGCCTATTTGTGTGATCTGAAGGAAAGCCAAATCCGCGACGGCTTGCATATATTTGGCCGCGCGCCAGAAGGCCGATTGGCGCAAGACCTTGCCGCCGCATTGGTGCGCGTGCCGCGTGGCGATGGCAAGGGCCGCAATGCCAGCCTGCTGCGCGCCTTGATCGTCGATTTTGGCTTGGACGCGGTGGAGGTGCCAAGCTATGGCGGTGAAGCTCAACGCTTTGACCCGCTCGATTGCGCCATGGCCACGGTTTGGGCCGGGCCAAAACCCGATGCGTTGAACGGCTTGTCGGGCGATATGTGGCGCACGGCCGGGGATACTGTTGAGCGCTTGGAGCTGTTTGCCATGATCCTGATCGCTGCTGCTGCCGCACCGGGGCCTGCCAGTGCTGCGGTATTGGACGAAATCACCACCCGCGTCGCCCCCGATATTGCGGCTTGCGGCCCGGCGGAGCGGGGGGCACTCCTGTCCGGCCTCGCAGGCCAGTTTGTCGCGCCCGGCCCTTCGGGCGCACCCAGCCGGGGGCGGTTGGATGTGCTGCCAACCGGGCGGAATTTTTATTCGATCGACAGCCGGACATTGCCAACCCCCACCGCTTGGACGTTGGGCTGGAAATCAGCGACGCTACTGCTTGAACGCCATTTGCAGGATGAGGGTGACTATCTGCGGTCTGCCGTCATCACCGCTTGGGGCACTTCAAATATGCGCACCGGTGGTGATGATATTGCCCAAGCCATGGCGCTGATGGGCGTGAAGCCAAAATGGGATGACGCCAGCCGCCGTGTGACCGGGTTTGAAATTATCCCCGCCACGGTGTTGGACCGCCCGCGTGTGGACGTGACCTTGCGCATCTCCGGGTTCTTCCGCGATGCCTTCCCTGCACAGGTGGACCTTGTGGACAGTGCCGCGCGCGCCATCATGGCGCTGGATGAGGCCGAGGATATAAACCCCGCCGCCGCGCGTTTTCGCGCAGATTCCGTCGCCCATGGCGCGGACCGTGCGGGCATTCGGGTATTTGGCTCAAAACCCGGTGCTTATGGCGCAGGCCTACAGGCGCTGATCGACGAACGTATCTGGAACAGCCGCGCCGATTTAGGTGAGGCTTATTTGGAATGGGGCGGTTACGCCTACGGTGCCGGGGCCGAGGGTGCACGGGCGCGCGACATGCTGGAAGCCCGGCTGAAAGGCGCTGAGGCAGTTATCCAAAACCAAGATAACCGTGAGCATGACCTGCTTGACAGCGATGATTACTACCAGTTTGAAGGCGGTGCTGCCGCGGCCATTGAAAGCCTGCGCGGCGCGGCCCCTGCCATCTACCACCCCGACCATTCCCGCCCTGAACGACCCGTTATTCGGACTTTGGATGAGGAAATTGGCCGGGTGATGCGTAGCCGCGTGGTCAACCCAAAATGGATAGATGGGGTGAAGCGCCACGGCTACAAAGGCGCGTTTGAAATGGCGGCAACGCTGGATTATCTATTCGCCTTTGCCGCCACAACCAAGGCCGTAAAGAACCACCATTTTGATATGATCCATGCGGCCTATTTGGAAGATGACGCCACACGGAACTTCATCGCCGAGGCCAACCCGGCCGCCTTGCGTGAAATGGCCGACCGGCTGGCCGAGGCGATTGAGCGCGGGTTATGGGTGCCGAAATCCAACTCGGCGCGGGGGCTGATTGACGGGCTGCGCGGATGAGGCATTTGCGCTTGGTAGGGCGAAGCAATCATACGCTTAAGCGTAATTCTGCTTGCAATAGAATACGCTTTAGCGTATAGATACGCCCG
>Ga0105054_10000689_pt1 | contig 54093 bp, 43 predicted proteins | sample BON02_FD_78091 | JGI IMG/M metagenome (GOLD analysis project Ga0105054, IMG submission 78091) | Freshwater microbial communities from Lake Bonney liftoff mats and glacier meltwater in Antarctica - BON-02 (megahit assembly) | ecosystem: Environmental > Aquatic > Freshwater > Ice > Glacier...
CTCTACAAGCGGTTGTTGAAGGACGAATACTGGAAAGAGGCCGGCCGCTCGATCTGAGCCACACCCCGAGGTGATGAGCGAACCCACCAGATCTGCGGGGTTCGCTCATCGCCGGCTCGGTCAGCCGCTGGCAATCACGATCTGGCCGGTGAGTGGTCGGCCGTTGGCATCGGTAGAGGTGACATCGAAGATGAATTCGGTGCCGACGATGAACGACATCACGCCGGCCGCTTGGTCAGTTGCGAACGAGCCGTCGTCGTCTGCGGTGAAGGTGATCGGACCCACCATGTCGTTCGCGAGCTCGACGTCCGATCCTGGTTCGAGACCCTCGGCGCTGAAGGTGATCGCGCCGTCGGCGCGAGCGCACACCTCGCCGATCTCGTTCGACACGCACTCGACCGTGGCGTCCTCGCCGCATCCGGACGTCAGTGCCACCAGTGCCAACGTGACGGTGAACGACACGAATCGTGCGGGCGCAAGAATCGCTCCATGTTGGCACGTTCATGTCGTAGACGCCACTGACGACGCACGCCTGAGTACGGTCGAGACGTGACAGCCATCCATCCGTATCTCGACTGGCCGGGGCCGATTCCGTTCGCGCATCGAGGTGGCACGAGCGAGGCGCCGGAGAACACGATGCCGGCATTCGAACACGCCGTGTCGCTCGGGTTCCGCTACCTCGAAACCGACGTGCATCTCAGCGCCGACGGTGTGCTGATGGCGTTCCACGACCCCGACCTCGGTCGTACCTGTGGCGTGGAGGGAACCATCGCCGACATGACGGCCGACGAACTCGCCGAGGTGCGAGTCGACGGACGCGCTTCGATCCCACAGATGAGTGAACTGTTCGAGGCGTTCCCCGACGTCCGGTTCAACATCGACTGCAAGTCCGACGCCGCGGCCGGACCGTTGGCGGCACTCATCCGGCGCCACGAGGCGATCGACCGAGTATGCATCGGGGCCTTCAGCCACGCCCGACTCACCAAGCTACGCACGCTGCTGGGGCCCGAACTGCTGTCGTGCACGAGTCCGCAGGAGGTGGCATCGCTCCGCCTGGCCGGCCGCATCGGCGGTCACGCTCGACGCGTGGCCCAGGTTCCCGTCCGATTCCGCGCCCCCACCCGCCCGCAGGGCATCCCAGTGGTCACCGAACGGTTCGTCGCCAACGCCCACCGCCGTGGCGTTCCCGTCCACGTGTGGACGATCGACGAACCCCATGAGATGCACCGTCTGCTCGACCTCGGCATCGATGGCGTCATGACCGACCGCCCCGAGATCCTGCGCGACGTACTCGTCGAACGCGATCAGTGGTTCGGCGACACCTGACCTCAGCGCACCATGTGACGTAACGTCCGATCCATGTCGATCGCCACCCCTCGGTCCACCGTTCGCGCACCCCACCACATGGTGGCGAGCGCCGATCAGCTCGCCACGTCGGCTGGAGTCGCGACCTTCGCTCAGGGCGGCAATGCCGTCGATGCCGCAATCGCCACCAACGCTGCCATCGCAGTGTCCGGACCTCACCTGTGCGGGATGGGCGGCGATCTCTTCGCCCTCGTCCACATCGATGATCCGAGCGACGGCGCTGCCGGCGAGACGTTCGCCCTCAACGCCTCTGGTCGAGCCGGGGCCGGCGCTGATGCCGCAGGGCTGCGAGCCGAAGGCTTCACCGACATGCCGTTCAAGCTCGACGTCCGCTCGGTCACCGTCCCCGGCTGCATCGACGGCTGGGTGGCACTCCACGAACGATTCGGATCACTGCCGTTCGATGTCATCCTGGCCCCAGCACGCCGACTCGCCGCCGAGGGGTTTCCCGCCAGTCCGCTGCTGGTGGGCTCACTCCGGCGACTCGATGCCGCGAGCCGCGAGAACCTGGCCGAACTGGCGACCCAGGCGACGTCGGCCGGAGCGCTCGTGCGACGACCTGGTGCAGCACTCGTGCTCGCTGCGCTCCCCGCCAGCGGGCGCGACGGCTTCTACCTCGGGGCGTTCGGTGACGGCCTGCTGGAACTCGGCGACGGGCTGTTCGACGCCGACGACCTCGGCACGGTGCAGGCGAACTGGATGGCACCGCTGACCACATCTGCGTTCGGGGTCGACCTGCACACGATCGGGCCGAACTCGCAGGGCTACCTGACGCTGGCTGCTGCCCGGTTGGCAGAACGGCTCGACCTTCCCGACGATCCCGACGACGAACGCTGGGCGCATCTGCTGATCGAGGCTGCCACCGCTGCCGGGTTCGATCGGCCGGATGCACTCCACGAACACGCCGACGGGGAGGCGCTCCTCGCGACGATCGACCAACGCCTCGATCTGATCGGCCTGGAGATCGCCAGCAGACGCCCCGTTCCCGGGTCGAACGGCGACACGACCTACCTCTGCACCGCTGGCATCGATCGAGATGGCCGCCGCATCGGCGTGTCGCTCATCCAGTCGAATGCATCAGGGTTCGGCAGCCATCTGGTGGAGCCGAACACCGGGATCAACCTCCACAACCGTGGCATCGGTTTCAACCTCATCGAGGGTCACCCTGCCGAATTCGGGCCTGGCCGGCGGCCACCCCACACCCTGGCGCCAGCCCTCGCCACGCAGTCGGGACGACTTGCGTCGGTATTCGGCACGATGGGCGGCGACGCCCAACCGCAGATACTGCTGCAGATCGCCGCCCGACTGTTCCATCACGGGCAGTCACCGACCGCAGCGATCGACGCGGCCCGCTGGATCCTGCACGGCCCCGATACCGGCTTCGAGACCTGGACCGGCGATGGTGGCCCGCTCGTCCACGTCGAAGGCCACGCCCCCGCCGACTGGGTCGACGCGCTCGCCGCCCGCGGTCATCGCAGCGAGCAACGCCCGGCCTGGGATTCCGGCTTCGGCCACGCGCATGCCATCGTGGTCGAACCCTCCGGCATGTTCGCCGGCGCAGCCGACCCGAGAGCCGTCGTCGGCTCGGCCGCCGGAGCCTGACACCATCCCGACTTCTGTGTGAGCGACAACGCACAAAACGGCAATCGGTGCTCACACAGACGTCGTGACGGCGCTCGAGCGCCGACCGTTAGAGCAATGGAAGGACTTCTTCGGCGAAGCGGGCCATCTGCTCGTCGGCCTTCTTGTACGGGTCGCCGATGAGGTGCGGGAACAGCGTGAGGTATTCGAACCCGAGGAGATCGCGCAGGAACGCCACCTCTTCGGCGACCTTCTCGGGCGGACCGACCAGGATGGTCTTGTTCTCGATCGACTCGTCGAGCGTGGGGATCAGGCCCGGCTTCGACGGCTTGCCGTCGGGACCCATGTAGCCACGGCTCCAACCGTACGGGCCGAGAAACTTCCAGAACTCGTCGTGGCCGTTCTGGGCCGAGGCCCGAGCCTCTTCCATGGTGTCTTCGATGCGGTACGACACGACGAGCATCCGCTTCTCGTGGTCTGCGAGCTCGATGCCGTGGGCGGCGTGATAGTTCTCGGCGTAGGTGTCCCAGAACCGCTTGATGAAGCTGTAGTGCTGGTTCCAGAACACCGCACCGTGATTCACCACGGGTACGTAGTCGAGCGTGGGAGGTGAGGTGACCGCCTGCCAGATCTCGTACGGATGGATCGGCTTGGGAATCAGGGTGAGTTCCTGCACGGTCTCGCCACGATCAGGAATACCGGGGAGCGGGATCTGGAAGTGCTTGCCGTGGAACGAGAACGACTCCTGGTCGAGCGCCCGACGAACGATTTCCATCGACTCCTCGAAGATCTCACGGTTGTGGATGTCGGCAGCGGCCTGGTCGGGGTTGTCCATCGATCCGATCGACACGCCCTTGTCGTTGAGGTGCAATACCTCACGTGGCACCGTGCCGCGGCCGACCCCGAGCATGCCGCGTCCGCCCGACAGGTTGTGCAGGGTGGCGAAGTCCTCGGCGAGGCGCAGCGGGTTCCACTGCGGCACGACGTTGAACATCGCACCGAAGCGCAACTTGGTCGTCTGCGCCGCGATCCAGGTGGAGATCAACAACCCGTTGGGGATGACCTCGTAGCCCTCGTACTGGAAGTGGTGTTCGGTGGTCCAGAACGAGTCGAAGCCGAGGCGCTCGGCCTCCTTGGCCGAGTTGACGTAGTCGAGCGTGGCCTTCCAACATTCGTCGTTCGAGTAGCGACGATCCATGGGAGCCGGTGCCCCTGCACCAGCGTCGTCCATCTCGACGCCACCGAAGAAAAAGGCTCCGAGTTTGAGGTCCGGTCGTGTGGTCATGGCAGTTAGTTTCGCGCAGATGTCCACCACCCTCCTACGGCAGGCCACCATTGTTCATACAGCCGTGACAGAGCCGCCGAGCGACGTGCTGATCGTCGATGGCGTGATCGCCGAGATCGCCGAGTCGCTCGATGACCGCGATGCTGACATCACCATCGATCTCACTGGCCATCTGCTGCTGCCGGCGGCCATGGAACCGCACGCGCATCTCGACAAGGCGTTCCTCGCCGAGCGTGTCGAGAACCGTACCGGCGACCTCATGGGTGCCATCGACGCCATGATCTCGCTGTCGGGCACGATCACCTTCGACGACATCGTCGAGCGCGCCGAGCGCGCCGCACGCCTGATGGCCGCCAACGGCTACACGGCCGTGCGTACCCACGCCGACACGGTCGACCACAACGGCCTCCGCAACGTCGAGGCGCTCGTGGACGTACGCCGACGGGTGGCCGACGTGATCGACGTCGAGATCGTGGCGCTGACGGGTACGCCCGTCGTCGGCCCTAATGGCGCAATCCATCGGGCGCTGCTTCGCGATGCTCTCGCCGCTGGCGCCGACCTCGTCGGTGGCTGCCCCCACCTGGAAGGCGACGAGGCCGTCGAGGCTGCCACCGACGTGTTCTTCGGGATCGCTGTCGAAGCTGGCGTCGGGATGGACCTGCACACCGACGAAACGCTCGACCCCGCCTCGATGGGTCTCGAGTACCTCGCCCGCCGAGTGCTCGCGGGATTCCCTCACCGAGTCACCGCCAGCCACTGCGTCAGCCTCGGCCAGCGGGACGCCACCGAACAACACCGCATCGCCGAACTCGTCGCGGCCGCCGGGATCGGCGTGGTCACGCTCCCCCACACCAACCTGTGGCTCGGTGGTCGCAATCAGCAGCCGGTGCCTCGCGGTCTCACCGCAATCGATGCGCTGCGAGCGGCCGGTGTCACCGTGGCAGCAGGTGCCGACAACCTGCAGGACCCGTTCAATCCGATGGGCCGAGCCTGCCCGTTCGAGACCGCCTCGCTGATGGTGCTCGTCGCCCATGACCTTCCCCACGTCGCGTGGCGCTCGGTCAGTACCGATGCTCGTCAGGTGCTCGGGCGTGCAACGGGCGCCATCGCCGTGGGCGCACCCGCCGACCTGCTCGCCGTGACGGGCGACTCGCTTCGAGGCGCGATCGCCGAAGGCCCGAGCAATCGGCGGGTCTTTCGTGCTGGCCGCGAGGTCGTGGCACGCTGAGCTCACCCGTCACCGAGCAGTCGCCGATCACGGATCACACGAAAGGGTCACCCACGTGGTCATCGAATTCCTCACGTTCCGAATCCCGCTCGATGAGCGTCCCGAATGAATGCAGGTCGACGAGGCCAACTGGAGCCGCTTCGTCGAACGCCAGGACGGTTTCGTGCGCAAGCAGATCTGGGTCGACATCGACGATCCCGATCACATCCATGCCATGATCGAATGGGAGTCACTCGAGCAGTGGAAGGCGATCCCACACGACGAACTCGCCGCCGTCGACGTCGCGATGGGAACGTGGATGCGTGAGCCCACGTGTCGTACCTCCGAGATCATCCGCCACAGCTGAGGTGGTCGAACCAGCACAGCGATGAGTTTCCGTGCGACTTGTCCGCGCGAAGACTCATCGCTTGGCGAGGTGCTCGAACGTGGCGATGGCGTCGCGCATCATCACCGACTGGTCGGCGCCGCCGACGAGGGCGAGACCGATCGAGTCGGGCGAATAGGCGTTGTTGAGCGATGTCAGCACACCGGCGACGTGCTCGGGATCTCCCGCCACCGACGTGGGATCACCCGCTGCAGCACGGCCCGAGCGGTCGACAGTGCATCTCCTATGAGCGCGACCGGACGAGCGGCGGTGAGGCCGAACGGGCCGAGCGACTGCTCACCGCCGACGCCGAATCCGAGCATCATGCGTCCGTCGGAGAGTTCGTCGAGCGATGCGACCGTCGACGCCAGCGCGCCTGGATGGCGCAGCACCGGCGAGGTGATCCCGATACCCATCCGCACTCGTCGTGTCAGTCCTGCCGCTGCGGCGAACACGACCACCGGGTCACGCATCACGCCTTCGTCGGCGATCCAGACCTCGTCGATCCCGGCGGAATCTGCAGCAACGACAGCGTCGACCAACTCCCCGACCGCTGCGTTGGGATACAGCCACACCCCGGTGGTGAGTTTCATCGCACCAGTGTGCCGATCCGGCGTTCGACCCGATCGAGGAAGCCAGCACGTTCGTCGGCCAACGAACGGTCCATGCCGTAGAACGCGAGACGGCGGTGAGTCGGCCGCTGTGCGCAACGAGGCCGTACAGCCCGTTTCACGACACGCAGCCCCGACTCCCCGGCGACGAAGTTGGCAAGTCGAGAGCCCCCGAGCGTGGTGACGCTCACGAGCGTTCGGACGCCTGGTGAACCGGTCGACGACGCCTGGTCGAGCCAGGCCAGCAGATTCGCCGGCTGCGACGTCCACCAGGTGGGGTGCACCAGCACCAGCGCCGTCGCCGTCCGGAGCGCGTCGGCGTCGTCAGCCGGGAACGGGAGGAACGGGTCGTAGGCGGTGCCGTACAGATCGATGAGCACCGGGTCGTGGCCATTGCCGACCAGGCCACTCATCACCCGTTCGCGCACAGCGGTGACGTAGCCCTCATTACACGGGTGAGCAGCGACCACGAGAACGCTCACAGCCGACCCATCTCACGCTCGACCCGCTCGAGGAAATTGCGTCGTCCCACGTCGGCCGCTCGGGCGGCGTCGTACATGGCGATCCAGCTCGAGCGGGTGTGCACGCCGCCGCAGAACCGCACGTTTCGCTGGATCAGCCGTCGGCCGTTGTCGCCATGTCGCAACACGTCCCAGTGAGAGTCGTCGTAGGTGGCGATCCCGACGAGGCGACGGATGTTCGACATCCCGCGTTTCGCGCCCGTCTGGTCGCCGATCGTGAAGGCCACACCGGGCACCAAGGTGCGCTCGATCCAGCCCTTGATCCCCGGCGTGACCGTCGACAAGGTCGTGGGGTACACGAAGACGAGACCATCGGCGCTCCGCACGAGCGCAGCACTGGCAGCAGCCTGGGGACACACGAGTGGGTCATCGGTGAAGTAGGCGCGGCGGTCGGCCGCGCTCATCACCGGCGGGAAACGTTCGGCGACCAGGTCGACGACGTCGACGTCATGGCCGCTGGCCTCGAGTCCGTTCTCCGCCGCAGTGGCGACATCTCGAACGAACTCGTCTCGGATCGGATCGACCACGAGGAGAACGCGCATGGCAACTCCAGCACCACGTCATGCAACCGTGCCACCCCGATGTGCCGGGATGACCGCAACTCCCGGCCGAGCCGTGGGACCCGGCCGGGAGCAGCGAATTCAGGTGCTCAAGTTGTTCGAACTGTACCCGTCAGCGCCCGGGGGCGTCGGCGCAGTACTCGTTGGTGAAGAAGTCGTCGATCGACGCTGCCACCGGTGTTCCCGACTCTTCGTAGATCGGCGCCAAGATGTCGTACAGCTCCTGCACCCGGTCAGCTTCGAAGCTGCAGTACGTGCCGTCGGCGCTGTTCTCGGCGAAGCCGTCGGCCACGACCTTCTCCACACCGGCCTCGTTCAGGCCCTCACTGAGCGTCCAGAAACCGTCGTGAGCGACGTTGATGGCGATCAGCGCATCGGTGATCGGCTTCGGGTCGCTCAAGAAGTCGACCCATGCCTGCTGCATCGCCGGAACGAGGAGCTTCAAGCACTCGTCGAGCTCCGCTGCACGATTCTTCATCATCGTGATCGCTGCCGGGTAGTTGTCGAAGCCGAGTTCGCCGACGGTGTAGTAGTCGACCGGCGCCGCAGCACCGTCCTTCCACTGGATGTCGTTCTCGTACTTGTAGACCTCGTTGGTGGCGAATCCCTGCTGGAAGAAGTTGCCGCCGTCCGCCACGAAAGCAGCATCGGATCCGTCGTAGCTCGGATTGCTCTGGTCAGCGGTCATGTAACCCTGGGCGATGAAGTAGTCGATGTAGGCGACGTCCGGGAAGTGCAGGACCTTGGCACCGCTGGCAGCGATGTCCTCTGGTGCCTGGATGTCGTTCTGTGCCGGATCCCACATCAACATCTGCGGGTCGAGGTGGAGCGTCTTGGCGATGGCGACCAGGTCGATCACACCCGAGTCCTTGATGACGTCGCTCATGTTGATGTAGGCCATGTCGGCCTCACCATCGAGGAGGACCGCGCTGTTCAGCTTGTCGAAGCTGATGGTCTTGATCTCGATCTCCTCGAGGCCACCCACTGCGTACTGCTCCTGAACGGGACCCGAGTACGACACGGTGTCCTTGTCGGCGGTGCCGTCGGGTCCGATGAGCTGATAGGTGCCGCCGTGTTCGAGCTCGGGGAACCAGTCGGTCTGGATCACGAGCTTCTTCGGGCAGACGCCGGCACCGTCGGTGGTTCCCGCTGCATCGGTGGTTCCCGTTGCATCGGTGGTTCCCGTTGCATCGGTGGTTCCCGTTGCATCGGTGGTCGCGCTGCCGGAATCGGTGCCGGCGGGTGCGCTCGTGTCTTCGTCGCTGCCGCAGGCTGCGAGCAACACGATCGACGCGACGCTCAAGAGCGCCACTGTCTTCTTGGCTTGCATGTTCTCCCCTTGTGTGGTTTGTGGTTGTGGTGGTCGGCGTGTTGGAAGGTGACTCAGGTCCGCTGTTGAGCGGACTCGTGCCAATTGCGGATGGCGCGCGCCGTGATCGCGCCAACGATGAGGAACATCACGACACCGAACATCGATGCAGTGATGGTGCCGGCGAACATCTCGGGCCGATTCGCTGCACGCTGCTGCCGGTTCCGGATGTAGTAGCCGATCCCCTTTTCGCCCTGGTTGAAGAAGAAGTCGGCGACGATTGCGCCGATCACTGCTCCACCGGATGCGATGCGGATGCCCGCCATCGTCGCGGGAAGCGCCGATGGGAGCTCGAGTCTGCGCAACCGCGTCCATCTACTGACGCGGTTGAGCGTGAAGAGATCGTGATGGAGCTGATCGGTGGACTGCAGTCCGAACAGCGTGTTGGTGATCACCGGGAAGATCGCGATCAACACGACCACCACGAGCCGCACGCCGAGTTCGTCACCGAACAACTGGGTGAGCAGCGGGGTGATCGCCAGGATCGGCACCGTCTGCAAGACGACGGCATAAGGGAAAAGTGCCCGCTCCATGCCCTTCGACAGGTTCATCACGATGGCGATCGACACGCCGAGCACGACCGAGATCGACAACCCCATCAGCGTGACCTTCGCAGTGGGCCACATGTAGCCGAGAATCGGCCTGAACCCGCTGGATGGGTCCCACAACGGCAAGAAACCATCGGTGATCACCTCGTGCGGGAACGGGAGCGCATTGCGGCGCTGGGCTGCGATGTCGAAACGTGCCCAGCTGTACAAATACCAGATCGCGAGGAAGAGCAAGAACGTGATCAGCGGAGGGATCAGATTGCGGACCCGGCGCGTGGCTCCAGGTTTGCGCGGCTGCATCACCGGAACGTCCACTCCCACCGCGGACGGCAGCGCCTGCGACTCAATTGCCACCTCGCGCCGGGTGTCATCGAGCGCGGTCACGCGTGCGCCTCCTTCAGATCGTTGTTGATCATCCCGCAGATCTCGGCGAACTCCGGTTCGAACCGGATGTCGTGGGGTCGCTCACTTTCGAACGGAATCGCATAGTCACCGATGATTCGGCCCGGGCGTGCCGACATCACCAGTACCCGTGTGCTCAGGAACACCGCCTCCGCAATCGAGTGGGTGATGAAGAGTGCGGCGAACTTCTCGGAGATGAACAAACTGATCAGTTCGTCGTTCAGCCGTTCGCGGGTGATCTCGTCGAGTGCGCCGAACGGCTCGTCGAACAGGAACACCTCAGGATTCAGCACGAGTGAACGGGCCAGCGAGCAGCGCATCTTCATGCCACCCGACAGTTGCTTGGGGTACTTTCTCTCGTGGCCGACCAGGTTCACCAACTCGATCGCTTCGGCGGCACGCCGCTTGCGCTCGTCTTTGGCCACGCCCTGGAGTTCGGCGTTGAGCTCGACGTTCTTCTGCACCGTGCGCCATGGCAGCAGGGTGGCGTCCTGGAAGACGTAGCCGATCGAGTCACGGTTGACGTCGCAGATGCCGCCGGTGTGTTCGGTGAGGCCGGAGGCGATACGCAACAGTGTGGACTTGCCACAACCCGAGGGCCCGACGACCGTGACGAACTCGCCGGGGTCGACCGTGAAGGACACGTCGTCCACTGCATGCGTTCCATCGGGGAACACCATCGAGAGGTGCTCGAATCTGAGCCGGGGCGACGTCGCCGCCCCTGGCAGATCCGACGCAGTAGCCGTGTCGGTCATCATGTCCTCGGTGAAGTTAGTTGCCGCGACCTCTCATGCCCATCCGTTGAGCGTGAACATCGTGTTTCGGCTGTGCGGAGACCGGAATCCTGCCACCCCGACGCAACGCTAGCCGCACGGGCCCGACCGGTGGCAACCTTTCAGGTCAGGCGCCCGAGTTCACCTGTAGGCGCACAGATCGAACAGATTGCCGTCGGGGTCGCCAAGATTCACGATCGAGCCGTAGGACTCGTGACGAGCTGGACCCAGTTGCCGTGCCCCCAACGCGATGATGCGGGCGAGTTCCGACTCGAACTCGTCAGGCGAACACGCGAGGTCGAGGTGCATCGAACCGGCACGGGTGACACCGGACTGCACGCCGATTCGACGCCGCCCACCGTCGTCGGCCAGCACGATCCAGCGATCACCGTCCTCACGCTCGACCTCGTGGAGGTCGAGCACAGCCGACCAGAACACGGCGATGACGTCGGTGGCCGGCGAATCGATCGTCGCCAGGTCGAATCGTGTCGCCATTTCGTCAGCTCGATTCGTCGCTCGACGACAAACCCAGCACCACCTGCAGCAACACGTTGGCGCCGGCATCGATGTCGACGGCCTCGGTGAACTCGGCGATGTTGTGGCTCAGGCCGTTGACGCTGGGGGTGAACACCATGGCCGTCGGACAGATCCGGGCCAACATCTGAGCGTCATGGCCAGCGCCGCTCGGCATCCGCTTCGTCGAATGACCGAGACGTACTGCTGTGGCCTCGACCAGGTCGACCATGGCGGCATCGAACTCCACCGGCTCGAACCGGGCCAACGAGTTGGTCGTGATCGCCACGCCTTCGGACTCTGCGAGTTCCACGAGGTGCGTCGCGAGACGCGACTCGGCGTCGCGCAGTATCCGGTCGTCGGTGTTGCGCAGGTCCACCGTGAGCACGACGCGGGCCGGCACCACGTTGACGAGGTTGGGATACACGTCGATGCGGCCGACCGTACCCACTTGGTCTGGTCCGAGATGCCGGGTGAGATCACGCACGTAGGTGGTGATCGCCGCAGCGCAGTAGGCCGGGTCGTGTCGGAGGCGCATCGGGGTGGTGCCGGCATGGGCCGACTGGCCGACGATCACGATCTCGGTCCACGAGATGCCCTGGACCCCTTCGACGACGCCGATCGTGATGCCCTCGGCTTCGAGCACCGGACCCTGCTCGATGTGGAGTTCGACGAACGCGTGCGGCGCTGCGGCGGTGGGGCACGAGACAGGTCCGGCGTAACCGATGCGCACGAGTTCATCGCCGAGGCGGGCGCCGTCGTCGGCAGCGACGAGGTCGAGCGCTTGCTCCACTGGCAGTCCTCCGACGTACACCAGACTGCCCAACATGTCGGGAGCGAACCGCGAGCCCTCCTCGTCGGTGAAGAACGCCACTTGGAGCGCCCGCTCGGTCACCACACCGGCGTGGGCGAGCGTCTCGACGATTTCCAGTCCTGCCAGGACGCCGAGGTTGCCGTCGAAGCGGCCACCGGTGCCGACGGTGTCGATGTGCGAACCCACCATCACCGGCGCCAAGGTCGGGTCGGAACCGGCCCGAGTCGCGATGACATTGCCGATCGCGTCGATGACCACGTCGAGTCCGAGGTCGTGCATCCACGCCACGACCAGGTCGCGTCCGGCTCGGTCGGCGTCGGTGAGCGCGAGCCGGGCGTTGCCCCACTCGCCGTTCGGGCCGTCGATGCGGCCGATCTGGCCCAGTTCATCGATGCGCGCCAGCAGTCGGGGCGTGTCGATGCGTAGATCGGACAGCACGGTGTGGGTCTTCGAATCCATCTCAGCTCACCGGCAGTTCGAACGTGGCGATCTCCGCGAGCGCTTCGCAGAACGCGTCGACCGCCTGGGCGACCAACGCCTCACCACGCTCGGCGGTGGCCGGCGTCGGGTCGCCGATGTGGCCGTCGGGTCCGAAGTCGTTCGACGACCATCCGAAGCCGACGGAGCCGCCGAATCTCACGTACCGGTTGTCGGCGAGTTGTTCTGGCACGTTGCGCGTCGCCGTGGTCATGTCGACGAGGTGCGGCGCGAGGTGCAACATGATCGAGGTCTCGTCGGTGCCGCCGTGGATACCCATTCCGAGTTCGTTCGGGGCCGAGACGCCACCCTGGTCCGGCGGGACCCCCGGATGGGCGAGAAACGTCATCAGGCCGTGAGCCAAGCGGATCTCGCGGTTGGCCACGCCGACGAGCGCCGAGTTGCCACCGTGGCCATTGAAGAACACCAGCTTTCTTGCTGCGGTGGTCGCCACACAGCGCCCGATGTCGTCGAGCACGGCCAGCAGGGTGGTGGCCGACAACCAGATCGTGCCCGACGACCACGCGTGTTCGTTCGACTTCGTATAGGCGAGCGGCGGCAGCAGCCAGACGTCGAGATCGTGACCGACCCGATCGACCGCCATCTCCGAGATCCGATCGGCGATGAGTAGGTCGGTGTTGAACGGCAGGTGCGGACCGTGTTGCTCGACGGCACCGAGCGGTTGCACGAAGATGCTTCGAGCCGTCACGAGCCGGGCCACGTCGGGCGCTCGGAGTTCGGCCAGGTTGCGGGTAACTGAAACCACATCAACACGTTACGCCACCGACATCGAACTGCGAGAGACTGTGGCTCGTGTCGTCCACCCCACCATCGTCTCGCACCGCTGGCACGTTCGACTATGACGCCATCGTGATCGGCGCCGGCCACAACGGCCTCGTCACCGCCGCATATCTTGCTCGGGCCGGTATGTCGACGCTGCTGGTCGAGGCCCGCGCCGACGTCGGTGGTACCGCTGCGAGCGAACAGTTCGCAGGCGCCACGGTGAACATCTGCAACTGCGACCACCTCACCTTCCGCACCACGCCGGTGATCGAAGAACTCGGACTACGGGCACTCGGGCTCGAGTACGTCGACCTCGAACCGGCCCAGCACAACTTCTCGTGGGCGAGTGCTGTCGACGGCAAGGGGTGGTCGCATCACTTCGACCTCGATGCAACGCTGGACGACATCGGCCGTCACTTCCCCACCCAGGTCGACGGCTACCGTCGCTACGTCGCCGCCGCAGCTCCAGCGATTCGCATGATCTTCGAAGCCGCCGCCGAGCCACCCACCGTGGCCGGGCTCACCAAACTGGCGCTGCGACGCCGCTTCAGCGGAGCGAGCACGTTGATGCGATGGTCGCGTCGCAGCGCGGCCGATGTACTGCGCTCGTTCTTCGACGACGACGCCATCATGGGCCCGGCGGCGCTGACCGGTCCGATGGTGTGGGGTATCAGTCCCGAGATGCCGGGCAGTGGTCTGGGCGCCCTGACCCACGCGATGCGCCACGTCGCCACGGTCGGTCGACCAGTCGGCGGCAGCGGCCAGGTGCCGGCCACGCTGCTCGCTGCGTTCGAAGCCGCTGGCGGCACGCTGCGCACCAAGAGCCCGGTCGACACGATCATGTGCACCGGCGAACGGGTGAGCGGGATCGCGCTCGTCGACGGCACCGAGATCTCGGCTCCCATCGTGGTGTCGGCCTGCAATCCGCACGACACGTTCCTGCGCTGGCTGAAACACCCACCTTCCTCGGCGGACGGCCTCATCCGCCGCTGGCGCGACGTGCGCCACGACGAGGGCTATGAATCCAAGATCGATGCCGTGCTCTCGGCGCCGCCGGTGCTGCGTGGCTTCGACCGACCGCTCGGCCCCACCTCGGCGATCGCACCTGGCCTGGCCGACATCGACCGTGGCGCAACGATGATGGCGGAGGGCCGCATCCTCGACCGGCCCGGGCTGCTGGTGAACGTGCCGACCCTGCTCGATCCGTCGATCGCACCGCGAGGCCGGCACGTCTTCTCACTGGAGGCGCTCTTCACGCCGTTCGGCTTCCGCGGTGGATGGGCCGATTCCGGCGAACCCCACCGCTGGCTCGAAGCATTCGGCGAACTGTGCGAGCCGGGCTTCCTCGACTCGATCATCGAGTGGCGTGCCATGACACCCGACGTGTACGAGCGCGACTTCCATCTCCCGGCCGGTCACGCCACCAGTTTCGCCGGCGGCCCACTCGCGGCGTTGCGCAACGAGAACCCCGAGCTCACCAGGTATCAGACCGCTCTCGACGGGCTGTATCTCACCGGTGCCGCGACGTTCCCAGGCGCCGGGGTGTGGGGTGCCAGCGGCCGCAACTGCGCGACGGTCATCCTCGAGCAGCGCGCCTGACGCCGAGGCGATGAGCGAAACCACCGGATACGGGGGTGTGGCTCATCACTCGGGGTGGGCACGCGCTGGCGATGAGCGAAACCACCGGATACGGGGGTGTGGCTCATCACTCGGGGTGGGACGCGTAGGAATAGTGAGGGCGGTGGGATCGTTGCACCACGTAGTCTGACCCAACACGTGTTCGCTCGAAAGGAGCAACCCCCGACATGACCACCGGTTCGATCCGTCTCGGCACCTACGCCGGTATTCCGGTGCGAGCACATTGGAGCACGGTGATCGTCGCCGTGTGGTTCGGTGCACTGCTGTCAGGCGACCTCGGCGTCGTCGGCGGAGTCTTCGCCACCGTGGCGTTCTTCGCCTCGATCCTGGCGCACGAGTTCGGCCATGCCATGGTCGCTCGCCGATACGGCGTGAACACCCAATCCATCGACCTCTGGGCGCTCGGCGGTATGGCCCGGCTCGATCGCGAATCGCCCAGCCCCCGAGCCGACGGCCTGATCGCCGTCGCCGGCCCAGCCGTCAGCCTGCTGATCAGCGTCGCCGCGTTCGGCGCTGCGTTCGCATTGCAGTCGAACGTGGTCATCGCGAACGTCCTCCTCACGGTCGGCCTCCTCAACGGTCTGCTCGCCGTGTTCAACATGCTGCCGGGCGCCCCACTCGACGGTGGCCGGGTGCTCCGCGCCGTGCGATGGGCGAGAACCGGCAACAAGTATCGGGCCATGCGGGATGCCGGCAACGCCGGCCGGGTGCTCGGTTGGAGCATGGTCGTCGCAGGAATCGTGGTCATGGTCAATGGTCAGTTCGGGATCGTCTTGATGATCACCGGGCTGTTCATCGCCCTCAACGCCAGAGCCGAGATCATGTCGTCCTACGTCGCCGAGCAACTCGACGGCGTGAAGGTACGCGACCTCACGTTCTTCGGGATCGCCCAGGCCGGTACCGACATGGACGCCGATTCGATGATCGATCAGCGCCAGCGTCTCGGGGCGGCCGGTGCGGTGGCCGTCGTCGGCGACGACGGTCGACTCGACGGACTCGTTCTCGAAGACCAACTGTGGGCCGTGCCGTCGGAGAATCGCCCCGTGGTGATGTTGACGCAATTGATGGTGCCGTTCAACAGTTTGGCGAAGGCGTCGCTCGACGAAGACCTGTCGACGGTGCTGCCCCGACTGAACCCCTTGCGACCCGTCGTAACGGTGTGGAACGACGACAAGTTGCTCGGCATCGTGCACCCCAAGCGCCTTGAAGAACGCCTGAAGCAGGCGCAGCGTCGGGCGTTCCCGAACACTGCCGGTGTGTGATCGGGCTTCCGATCAGGCGTCCTTGACCGACCAGTCGCGCTTGGCCACCGGGTCCTGGTCGCTCCACGGGAAGTTGATCCACATGTCCGTGCGCTTCCAGGAGTAATCGCACTTGACCACCGAATGCGACTTCTCGTACAGCACCCCGGTGCGCACCTCGCCGACCTTGCCGTCGCAGAACTCCTGCACCGAACGCAACGTGTGGCCGGTGTCGGCGACATCGTCGACGATCAGGATGCGGGCGTCGGACACGTCGACGAAGTCGGGCGCCGGCGGCAGGATGCGCGGCACCTCCAACCGCTCGTCGACGCCGGTGTAGAACTCGACGTTCATCGTGTACACGTTCTTCACGGACAGCGCATAGCCGATTGCGCCACCGATCAACAGCCCACCGCGAGCGATGGCGAGGACCATGTCGGGTTCGTAGTCGTCGTCGGCAACCATCTGGGCCAGCGCCCTCGACGCCGTACCGAAGATGTCCCAGGTCATGATTTCGCGCTCGTCAGACATGCGCTCGGAACCTAGCCGGATCGCGCCGGTGATCCGTCACAGACAGATGTCGCTGGGGCGAACGGGGACGCGGTCGAGGGGTTTGCCGACGCCGTCGAACTGACGCAATGCGTCACGGATCGCGGCGACGATCGCGGGGGTCGACGAGATGCAGGGCGGCTCACCGACGCCCTTCGCTCCGAGCGGAGCGTGCGGATCGGGTTCCTCGATCAACGTGGCCACCACGTCGGGCATGTCGAGGAACGTCGGCAAGAGGTAATCGGTGAAGTTGCCGTTGCGGATCACGCCGTCGATCTGGATGATCTCCTCCATCACCGCGAGCCCGAGTCCTTGCGCGATGCCGCCTTCGATCTGGCCGAGCACCGACAGCGGGTTCAACGCCCGGCCGACATCCTGAGCGGTGGCGATCTGGATGACCTTCACCAACCCCAGTTCGGGGTCGACGTCGACGACGGCGCGATGGGCCACGAACGCGAATGCCGTGTGGCAATTGCCCTGGCCGTTCTCGTCGAGGTCCTCGGTGGCGGGGTGCCGGTACTCGACGGTTTCGTCGAAGACCACCCCAGCGCTCGCGTCAGCAACCGAGATCCTCCACCCGGAGACGGTGTCGACGACGTCGGTGCCGTCGACGGCCAGTCGCAACGGGTCGGCGTCGTGGGTCCGACCGATGTGTTCGAACAGCCGTTCTCGCACCATCCGGCACGCCGCGTCGACCGCTCCCCCGCTCATCCAGGTCTGGCGAGACGCCGATGTGGAGCCGGCCGAGCCGACCTGGGTGTCGATGCGGTCCAACAGGACCTCGTCGACGCCAAGAATGGTGCGAGCTATCTGCGGTGCGATCGTGACGAAACCCTGGCCGACCTCGGCCGTAGCGAACTTGAGGGTTGCAACACCGTCGGCGAGGCGACATCGGGCCGTCGCGTAGTCGTCGAAGCCCTCCGAGTACATCAGGTTCTTGATGGCAACGCCCCAGCCGATGCCACGCACGATGTCGCCACGGTCGGCCGTGCGTCCGGCGCCACCGGGCAGTCGCATCACGTCGACGCCACCGTCATCCATGGGCAACCCACCGACCGGCGTGTCCGGCAGCGGGATTGCTGCGGTGTCGAGAATGCAGCGCTCGACCGGGGCGACGTTCAACACCGCTTGACCGGTGATCAACGCATCGCCGGTTCGCATCGCATTGCGCAACCGGATCTCGACGGGGTCGAGCTCACAGGCGAGGGCCAGCTTGTCCATCTGCGACTCGTGGGCAAAACACGCTTGCACCACACCGAAGCCGCGCATCGCCCCGCAGGGCAGGTGATTCGTGCGGACTGCGTAACCGTCGACGACAGCGTTCGCGCATCGGTACGGTCCCTGGGCGTGCGTGATGGCATTGATCAGCACCGCCGACGACGTGGACGCGTACGCTCCGCCGTCGAACACCATGCGCGACTCGATTTTCACGATCTGGCCATCGGCCGTGGCGTGATGGCGCATCCAGATGGTCGCCGGATGACGATGGACGTGGCCGAGGAAGCTCTCGGCGCGGCTGTATGCGATGCGAACCGGGCGTCCGAGTCGGAGGGCGAGCAGGCAGGTGTGTACTTGCAGGCTGATGTCCTCACGGGCGCCGAACGCTCCACCGACGCCACCGAGCACGAGTCTGACCGACTCGATCGGCAGGTCGAGACACGCGGCGATCTGGGTGCGGTCCTCGTGCAGCCATTGCGTGGCGACGTGCAACTCCACACCCTTGCCGTCCGGATCGGGGACTGCGAGCGCCGCTTCGAGGCCGAGGAATGCCTGGTCTTGCATGCCGATCTCGTAGGTGCCCTCGACGACCACGTCGCCAGTGACCGACGGGTCGCCGCAGACGATGCGCTGATGGCGGATCAGGTTGCCATCGGGGTGGATCGGTGGGTGGCTTCCGTCGATCGCCCGTTCCGGATCGAGCAGCGAATCGAGCATCTCGTACGTGACCACGATCGCTTCGAGCGCCCTTCGGCACGTCTCGGGATGGTCGGCAGCGACCGCCGCGACGGGTTCACCGACGTACCGGACCACGTCGGACGCGAACACGGGCTGGTCGTGAGCGATCAGTCCGTAGTTCATCTCACCGGGAACGTCGGCCGCAGTGATCACGGTCTCGACGCCGTCGATCTTCCAAGCGGCGCTCACGTCGATCGACACGATGCGGGCGTGCGGGTGCGGCGAACGCAGCGTGGAGCCCCAGAGGCAGCCGTCGGCAGACAGATCGGACGAGAACTCGAAAGTCCCCTGCACCTTGGCGATGCCGTCCGGGCGCGTCGGTGATGTGCCGATCGTTCCGGGCCGAGCAGACTCGGTCGGGGTGGTCACCTGTTCGACGACGCTCATGACGTCACTCCCCCGCGGCGCACTGCAACCTGCTGCACGGCGTCGATGATCCGGCCGTAGCCGGTGCAACGACACACGTTGCCAGCCAATTCCTCGCGGATCTGGGTCTCGGTCGGCGTCGACACGCGCTCCAAGAGGTCGTGCACGGCGAGGATCAGACCCGGCGTGCAGAAGCCGCACTGCACGGCGCCGGCCTCGACGAAGGCCGTCTGTACGTCGCTCGGCACCCCGGGTGGGGCGACCCCTTCGATCGTCACGATTGGTTGGTCGACCGCGGTGGCAGCCATCACGAGGCACGAACAGACGAGCACCTCGTCGACCATGACGCTGCACGAGCCACATTCTCCCTGCTCACAGGCGCCCTTGGTGCCAACGAGTCCGAGCCGATCGCGCAAGACGTCGAGCAGGCTCTCACCGAGCCAGGAGTCGGTGACCTCGCGCTCCACGCCGTTCACGTGCAGCACATAGTGGTCGGCGTCACGGTGGTCGGCGTCACGGTGGTCGGCGTCACGGTTCATGCCGCCACCTCGCCGCTCGTTGCTCGTCGGACGAGTCGCTTCGCGAGCACACCGACGGCGTGACGCCGGTAGTCGGCGCTCGATCGATGGTCGGTGATGGGTCGGCTGGCGGCCGAGACCAACGCTCGGAAGCGTTCGAGTTCGTCCGGTGCCACCTCGAGCGTCGACCAGTCGATCGCGTCGGCGAGCTGCTGCTCGGCGTCGGGGCATCGCAACACCGTTGGTCCCACCGAGCCGAGTGCGACGGCCACCTGCTGCCGCCCCTGGTCGAGCACGACGCAGGCGCTTGCCACCGCGATGACCATGGCATTGCGTACCCCGACCTTGGCGTATGCCTGCCATCCGTCGACCACGGGCACGGTGACGGACACGATCATCTCGCCGGGTTCGAGAGCGGTCCGCTTGACGCCGACCATGAAATCGGCCACCGCCAGTTTGCGCCTGCCGGCCGCCGATGCGACTTCGACGACAGCATCCAGGGCACTCAGCACGGGTAGCGCATCACCCGCCGGCGAGCAGGTGCCGAGATTACCGCCGAGCGTGCCGGCATTGCGGATCTGCGGCGAGCCGACCGTGCGTGCGGCCTGAGCCAGCGAGGGCACCATCGCGGCGAGCGGACCCTCGAGCATCTCCCGGTAGCTCACTGCCGAGCCGATGGTGAGCGTCGACGCCGTCGGGTCGTGACGCCACGATCGCAATTCGGCGATGCGGTTGACCACCACCACCGACGCGCTGGGGCGTCGATGACCGTCGTTCACCTCGACCATCAGGTCGGTGCCGCCTGCGAGGACCGTTGCTGAGGGCTCCTGGGTGAGCAGCGCAACGGCGGTGGCGACGGACTCGGGCAGATGGACCGGCATGACCGGTGACTGTACAAAACGTCAAGCCTGGATGTGCGAACGGTGCAGCGGTTTCACATGGCCGAAACGAATGACGGGCCGGCCGGTTGCTTCGCGCCGGGGCGACCGCAGCGAGCCCTCGCGCTGCTGCTACGTTCTCGCGCTGTGCTCTCCCAGGTAGACAGTGCTCCAGGAGCGGCCACAGCAACCAACGATGACCGGTCCCGTTGGGTCCGCGCGCTGTTGGTCGGTCTGGCTGCCTACGTCGTGTCGAGATTGTGCGTCGTGGCCGCTGCGGGGGTCCGGGCGTCGCAACTCGCAGTGGATGCACGCGCAGACGGTACCCCCGAACCGTCGGCCTTCGAGACGATCACCAACGTCCTGACCTCGTGGGACGGCCGCTGGTACCTGGAGCTGGTGCGTCGCGGTTACCCCGACTCGATCCCGCCGAACATCACCTACGAGCAGCTCGAGGCACGCGCCGCGTTCTTCCCCCTGTACCCGTGGACGGTGCGGGCGCTGGATGTGATCCTGCCCGGTGGCGACACGTTCGCCGCGCTGGCGCTGAACTTCGTGCTCGGCGCGATCGCCGTCGTGCTCGTCGGGCTCCTCGCCCGACGGCTCTATTCGATCTCGGTGGCCGCCAGGGCGATGACGCTGTTCGCCATCTTCCCCGGCAGCTTCGTGCTGTCCTTCGCCTACTCCGAAGCGTTGCTGATCGTGCTCGCAGCAGCGTGCCTGTTGTTACTCGTCGACGAACGATGGATCCTCGCCGGTGTCACAGCGGCGGTCGCAACGGGTGCACGGCCCAATGGCATCGCCCTCGTGGCGGCGTGCGGCGTGGCCAGCTTCTTCGCGATCCGCAAGTCGCGCGACTGGTGGTCGCTCGCGGCGCCGGTCCTGGCACCGATCGGGTTCTTTGGTTTCCAGTGGTACGTCGACCGAACCGCCGGCGAACGCGGTGCATGGTTCCGTGTCCAGTCGGAAGCATGGTCGGAGGGGACCAGCTTCGGTCTCACGGCGTTGGCCAACACCGCCCAGTTCGTCACGAGCCCGCTGGCGTCGCCGACCGGTGCACTCACTGCGCTGTCGATGGTCGCCCTGATCGCCATGCTCTACTGCGCGTGGCGGGTTCGGCTCCCGTGGATCCTGTCCACCTACAGTGCCGCCGTCCTCGTGCTGATGCTCATTCCTGAAACCGTCACCGCTCGCCCTCGATTCCTGTTCACGGCGTTCCCTCTCATCATCGCCGTCGCCGCCTGGTGGCCGGACCCCGACGACGATCCTGATCACCATCGCGCCAGCTGGGACCGCGCTGGATGGGACCTGACGTTGGTGCTGTGCGGGGCCGGGCTCGTCGCCGTCACCGGCCTGTACGCGGCCTTCGGGGCCATTCCGTGACCGACGGCCACCATCGCGGCAGCGAGTCGGCCCCTCCGCTCACCAGCGCAACGAGGATCGGCCGCCCCGGTGGATGGCGCGGTGGTTGGCTCGGTCGACATCTCGGTTTGCTGGTGCTGGCTCTCCTCGCGTACGTCCCGGCGCTGGCGAGCTCTCCGGGTCGCATGCCTGCAGATACCAAGCTCTATCTGTACCTCGACCCCGGTGGCCTCATCGGCCGAGCCGCTTCGACGTTCGAATCGGCTCAGTTCGCCGGATGGGTTCCGCACCAGCAGATTGCCTACCTGTGGCCGTCCGGACCCTGGTTCTGGGTCTTCGACACGCTCGGTGTCCCGGATTGGGTGGCGCATCGCCTCTGGATCGGCACGATCATGTTCGCGGCCGGCGCCGGCGTGCGATGGGCCGCGAGGTCGCTCGGCCTCAGCCCGAGCGCGTCGACGGTGGCGGCGCTCGTCTACCAGCTCTCGCCGTTCCTGCTCGCCTACATCTCACGCACGTCGTTGCTGTTGCTTCCATGGGCCGGTCTCGGGTGGATCGTGGCGCTCACCATTCGTGCGGCGGCCGCGACTTCACTCAGCGATGGCGACGGTTCTCATGGCTGGCGGGATCGAGCCGCCGAGTGGCGTGACCCAGCGATCATCGCCCTGATCGTGGCCACGATCGGGGCCGTCAATGCAACCGCCCTCGCGCTGATCATCCCCGGGCCGGTCCTCTGGCTGGTGCATGCAGCCTGGCAACGATCGATCGGACGGCGCCAGGCGCTCGGCGTTGCGCTCCGCGTCGGCGCGCTCTGCTGTGCGGTCTCGCTGTGGTGGATCAGCATGCTCGTGGTGCAAGCCCGCCGCGGTGCACCGGTGCTCTCGTTCTCGGAGACGTTGGAGGACGTCAGCCGGAACTCGACCGGATCCGAGGTCTTGCGTGCGCTCGGGTACTGGTTGTTCTACCAGCGCGATCCGATCGGCCCGACGACGACGGCGTCGCTCCCCTATCTGATCAGTCTGACGACGATCGCTGTCAGCTTTGCGGTCGTGCTCGTCGGGCTGTTCGGGCTCACCGTGGTGTCGTGGTCACAGCGCCGGTACGCCGCGCTTCTCGTCGTCGTCGGTGGAATCATTGCCGTTGGTGTGCACCCGTTCGGTTCCTCCTCGCCGCTCATGGCGCTGCTCACCGGCGATTCCGGGTCGGGGCTCGCTCTTGCTCTGCGCAGCGGCACGCGGGCCATTCCGGTGTTGCTCCTCGGTATCGCGCTGGGCAGCGGCGCGCTCGTCAGCTCGATTCCGGCATGGACGCGTCATTGGCCGAAGGCGTCGCGCCGTCGCCGGCCCGAGCTGCGCACACTGGCGGCGATCGGGGTCGGACTGCTCGCCGTGGTCAACCTTCCAGCACTGCGCGATGCCGATCTGGTCGACCCGGCGCTCGACCGCGACCAGGCCCCTCCGCAGGCGTGGTCGGACGCGGCGAACAGGATCGCGGAGGTCGCCGACGGCGCTCGGGTGCTGCAGCTTCCCGGAGCGGAGTTCGGTTCGTTTCGCTGGGGGCACACCGTCGACCAGCCCCTCGTCGGCTTGGGGACCACGCCACTGCTGACACGTGACCTGCTTCCGCTCGGGTCGGCTGGAGCGATGGATCTGCTCTATTCGCTCGACGATCGTTTCCAGGAAGGAACCATCGAGGTCTCGAGTGTGGCGCCGGTGGCGCGGCTGCTCGGCGCCGGCACGCTGCTGCTCACCAACGACATGGCGTTCGAGCGGTACCGCACTGCTCGGCCCGAGGTGGTGGATGCGCTGCTGACCGGCTCGGAGGGTGCCGGTCTCGGCGCCGTCGAACGGTTCGGTTCGCCGACACCGAACATTCCCGACGTGGCGATGATCGATCCCGCCTCGCTGCTCGACGACCGCATCGGAGAACCGATCGAGCCGCTCTCGCTCGTGAGCGTCGACGACGCGGTACCCACCATCCGCGTGAAGCAGTTCACCGTCGTGGTCTCCGGTTCTGGCGACGGCATCGTCGACGCCGCCGCTGCCGGGTTGCTGAACGGCCACGAACTCGTTCGCTACAGCGCCTCGCTCGACCGTGACGAACTCGGCGCGGCGCTCGCTCATGCCGAACTCCTCATCGTCACCGACTCGAACCGGGACCGCGCCCGCCACTGGCGTGGCTCCCAAGACGTCCACGGCCACACCGAACCCGGCGGCCCCGACGATGACGTGCTCGTCTCGACGCCCTCCGACCAACGCCTCGATCTCTTCGACATCGACGATCCAGCGGTCCAGACGGTTGCCGTGCAGGAGGGTCCGGTCACCGCGAGTGCGTCCAGCTACGGCGAGCCGTTCGCGTACCGCCCCGAGAACCGCGCCGTGATGGCCGTGGACGGCAACCAGAGTACGGCGTGGAGCGTGGGCGACCACGGTGACCCGCTCGGAGAACGCATCCGGCTCGAACTCGACGAACCCTTCGACGGGTCACGTCCGCTGATGGTGCAACAGATCGCACCGCGACCGGGCGGACGCTTCATCACGTCGATCCTGTTGACGATCGACGACGACCGCACCGTCACCCGAGCGCTGGGGCCCGACTCGTACGAAGCGCCAGGCGCCCCCATCACCGACCCGGCACTCGACGGTGCGACGACCATCGAGATCACCGTCGACGCTCTCTCCGAGGGCGACCCGGCTGTTGCTGCTTCTCGCGCTGGCGTCGGCTTCGTCGAAATCGTCACCGGGCTCGGACCGACGACGGAGTACATCCGAGTCCCGACCGATGCAGTGGATCGAGAGTTCGAGACGCCGATGGCGGTGGTGCTCACACGCCTACGGAGCGATCCGACGGATCCATGGAGGTCCGACCCCGAGCCCGTGCTTCGCAGGCAGTTCAGCTTGGTCGACCCACGTCGCTTCGTCGCCGATTTCACGATGCGGCTCGATCTCGGGGCCGACGACGCCGATCTTGCGGCGTTTCTCGGGTCCGCAGAGTCCGGCGGTGGCAGCGTGGCAGCCGACCGTCGCTTGACCGGGGCGGCGCAGGCGCGCGGGGCGTCTGCGTTCGACGGCGACCGCGCCACTGCGTGGGTGACGCCGTTCGACGGCGCCGTCGGAGCGCTCCTCACGTTCCCTGTGGTGTCCGTGCTCGCTGACATCGAACTGCATCAGTCGGTCGGCGACTTCTCCCCGATCACCTCGGTCACGATCTCCGACGGCATCAGCACCTTCGACATCGCCGTTCCAGTATCCGATTCGTCGGGACGAAGCGTGCTGACGGTCCCCGAGGGTCTGACGATCGGGCAACTGACGCTCACGGTCACCGGCATCGAACCTCGAACCACGATCGATCGACGGTACGGCGATGTGCTGACGCTCCCGTCCGGGATCGCGGAGATCTCGGGTACCGGCATCGTGACCTCTCCTGTCGACGGCAACCGAACAGTCGTCGGCGAGTGCGTCGACGACCTGGTGACCCTCGACGGGGAGCCCGTCGCCGTGAGCTACGAGACGACCATTGCCGACCTGATCGCTGGTGAACCAGTGCTGGCAACGGCGTGCGGCGGGGCGATCGAACTCGCCGGAGGGGCGCACCGGATCGAGTCGACCATCCGGCCCGAGCACCCCTTGACCGTCGATCGGATCGTCCTCACCGACGTGTCCGCGTCGGTTCCGGCCTCTCCGGTTCCGCCCGGTGTCGACGTGACCGTCGAACAGAACACGGCCCGCCATCGCACCGTCACTGTTGCTCCATGTCCGAACGGATGCTGGCTCGTGCTGGGTGAAGGCTACAACGCTGCGTGGAGCGCCCACGCTGGCGGTGCCGACCTCGGCGAGCCGACACTCGTCGACGGTGGATTCAATGGATGGCGGCTCGAGCCGAGCACACAACCCACGGTTGTCGACATGACATGGACCGCCCAGCGATCGGTCACCGTGGGGCTGGTCATCAGTCTGGTCACGGCAATGGGTCTCGTGGTGCTCGTGATCACGGCTCGTCGCCGACAACCGTTCATCGCCAGAGCACCATCATGGGTCGGCGACCGACACGTCCTACCGGGCAGAGAACGCCTCGCCGGCGCGGCGCTCGTCGTGGCCAGCGCGATCCTGATCGGTCCCGAGTGGGCACTCGCCGCGCTGGTGCCAGGCCTGTTCGTCTCGGTCTTCCCCTCGCGCGTGCGGCCGGCGTGGATCCAACGGCCCTTCGAACTGGTCGGCTTGTCGGTCGCCATCTCCGTGGCGCTGGCGACGTTGTACATCGAGCGGCGCGACCGCCCGTTCCCCGATGCTGGTTGGACCCTGTACTTCGACCATCTCAACGGCGCTGCCGTGTTCGCCTTGCTCGCCGTTGCGGCCGGCACGCTGTTCGCACCCGACGCGGAGCGGCGATCATGAACGGTCCCCCAGGGCGCGTCACATCCGGCGCTTTCGGTGAGCGACGAATGACCTATGTTCCTGCGCTCGACGGCATCCGTGGCATCGCCGTACTGGCGGTGATCGCCTACCATCTCGATTACCTCCCGGGTGGCTACCTCGGCGTCGATGCCTTCTTCGTGCTCTCGGGGTTCCTCATCACGGGGCTCCTCGTGGACGAACTCCGTTTCGAGTCGCCGGGGCGGCTCGACCTGACGAGATTCTGGACTCGCCGCGTCAAGCGCCTCTTTCCCGCCCTTGCGGTGCTGTTGTTGGCCGTCGTCCTCGTCGAATCGTTCGTGATCGGCGACCCGGCACCGTCGCTGCGACGCGAGACGCTCTCGGCGATCTTCTACGTCTACAACTGGAACTCGCTCGTCGAAGGCGTCGATTACTGGAGTTCGTTCGCCGCTCCGTCGCCGCTGCAACACATGTGGTCGCTCGCCATCGAGGAGCAGTTCTACATCCTCTGGCCGTTGGTCGTGGTCGGACTCATCTGGGTCGCCCGGCGGCGCGGGTCGGCCGGGCAAGGCAACCCGTGGCGTCATGGTGCCGTCGCCGCCATCGGCATGATCGCAGCCATGCTCGCCATCGTGTCCGTGGTCGTTGCCCAGGCCGTCCACGACCCTGCAAACGTCTTGCGCGTCTACTACGGCACCGACACACGGATCGCCGCGATCCTCTTCGGTGCCGCCGCCGCAGTCGTGATCCGCCGTCTCCCAGCATTGACACCGGGCGTGCAGCAGGCGATCGGCGCGATCGGGCTCGTCACACTCGCCCCGTTGGCTTGGGCGTGGATCACGCTTGCAGGTACCTCGGAATTTCTCTACCGGGGTGGCCTCGTGGTGACCGGCCTCGGAACCACGTTCGTCATCTGTGCGGTGGTGGTCGCCCCCGATTCGTGGCTTTCCACGGCGATGTCCGCAGCGCCACTTCGGTGGTGCGGGCTCGTCAGTTACGGGCTGTACCTCTGGCACTGGCCAATCATCGTCTGGCTGTCGCCCGAACGGACGGGACTCGATGGCGGCGAGTTGCTCGCGCTGCGCACCGTGCTCACCGTCGGCGTCACCGTCGCCTCGTATCTCCTCGTCGAGCAGCCTCTACGGAAGTCGAGTTTCGCCGCTGGCCACACCCTCCGTTTCGGAATGCTGGCGATCAGTGCTCTGGCTGTGCTCACCCTGGTGGTGTTCGCGGGAGCCACCGCGCCGATCGACCAACCGGACGCGGGAGCGCGCTCCACGCTTCCCATTCCGCCTCCTCCCATCACGACGGGGCCGGTGACCGATCCCGATCCCCATGTCAGCGTCACCTCGCTCCCCGTGAACGTGCCGGCGCCGGCTCCCGAACTCCGCCGACTGATGGTGGTCGGCGACTCCGGCGCCTACTTCCTCGGTGAGGAACTGCTCGCGGCGGCACCGCCTGATGTCGTCGTACTCCCCCGGGGCGTGATCGGGTGCGGCATCGCCAACATCGGTGGTGGCAGTTGGTCCGACGACGTCACCTTCCTGCCGGACCCCGAGGGATGCGAACAGTGGCCCGAGGATTGGGCCAGCGATGCCGAGGCGTTCCAACCCGATCATGTACTGATCGTGCTCAGTTGGCCCGGCCTCGGCGACCGTGACATCGAAGGAGTGCGCCTGCACCCATGTCGAGCAGGGTTCGACGCACTGTACGCCGACCGGCTCGCGACGGCGATCGACGTCGCCGGATCGACCGGCGCCGAGGTGGTCGTCGCGACGGCGCCGTACTATGTCGCAACCGGGAATCTCCCGTTGTTCCCAGAGCGAGTCGACTGCCTGAACGAAGTCATGACCGAAACTGCACGAGCCTCTGGCGCCACGATCGTCGACCTCGCTGCGTGGACCTGTCCCGACGTCGACGAGTGTCGAACCAGCCAGGACGGCGAGTCGCTTCGCCCCGATGGTCTGCACTTCGCTGGCCCTGGCGGACTCATGGCGGCCGACTGGACGCTCGAGCGTCTCGGCGCCGGTCCGAGGCCCCCAGGAGATGGCTGACATGCAACCGGTACGCCTCGGATACCTTCCGGCGCTCGATGGATTGCGGGCGGTCGCCGTTGCGCTCGTTGTTGCCTACCACCTCGAGTTCGGCTGGGCAACCGGGGGTTTCCTCGGGGTCGACCTCTTCTTCGTGATCTCGGGCTTCTTGATCACCACGTTGCTCCTGCGCGAGCGCAGCCTCGACGGACGTATCTCGCTGCGCTCGTTCTGGAACCGTCGGTTCCGACGGCTGGTCCCTCCGCTGGCGGTGATGACCGCTCTGACGCTCGTCGCGACGCGGCTCTATGGATTGCCCGAGCAGTGGAACGCGATTCGTTGGGATGCGGCTGCGGCACTCGGCTATGTCGCCAACTGGCGATTCATCACCGGCGGGCAGAGCTATTTCGAGACGCTCCTCGGGCCGAGCCCTCTCCGCCACACCTGGTCGCTGGCGGTCGAGGAACAGTGGTACGTCTTCTGGCCGCTCGTCGTCGCAGGATTCCTGGTCGTGGTCGCCCGCTGGCCGCGCCTGGCTCGGCTGCCGCTCGTGCTGATCGGTGGTGCGGCGATCGCGTCAGCGGTCCTGATGGCGGCCCTCTTCGAGCCGTCCGACCCGACACGGGTCTATTTCGGCACCGACACGCGCGCTCAACAGCTCCTCATCGGTGCCGGGCTCGCCTGGATTCTGTCCCGGCAACGCTCGACGGCATCGCCGGCGACCAGCGCGTGGGCTCGCCTGTTGGTGCTGTTGGCATTCGGAGCGTTTCTCTTCATTGCACTGACGGTGTCCGACCAGGCGCCATGGCTCTACCGCGGCGGTTTCTTCGTCGTGTCCTTGCTCGCGGCCGTGATCGTCTGGGCGGTGTCGTCGCCCGATCGGGGAGGACCGTTGGATTGGCTCGGCAACGCCCCGTTCGTGTGGCTCGGCACCCGGTCGTACGGCGTGTACCTCTGGCACTGGCCGGTGATCGTGTTCGTGGGGCCGCCCATGGGGATCGACATCGCACGGATGCCGCTCGCTGTCCTCCAGGTGGCGCTCACCCTGGCTCTCGCCGAGGTGAGCTTCCGAGTGGTCGAGCGCCCACTGCGGACCACCACCTGGCATCCGGGTTTCGTGATCGGTGGCTGGACAGCCATCTCGCTGGCGACGATCGCGATCGCGACAGTTGCCCTGGTGCCGCCCGACGGCCGCAACCTGGTGGCCGGCGACGTCATCACGCCGAGTCTCCCCACGACCACGTCGACCGCCACGACCGCGACGCTGGCGCCACTCGCTGCTGACGAGTCGGCCAACGCACGACCGCCCGACGCGAGAACGCCCGATCCGACGACCACCACCACCACCACCACCCAGCCACCACCGCCAGAGCGAACAGCATTGGTCGTCGGCGATTCGACGGCGTTCTCGGCAATGGTCGGCTATGACCAGACACCCCCGATCGGCTGGACGATCGACAGATTCGCGACGATTGGATGTACCACGACCGAGGGGCAACCAATGGATGTCGGCCTCGACTTCGGGATTGCTCAGGCAGACCGGTGTGTCTCCTGGCGCGACGACTGGGCGTTCTGGCGCTCCGCTCTCGATCCGGACGTGGTCGTCGTGATGAACGGTGCGTGGGAGGTGCTCGATCACCTCTTCCCCGATGGTCCGCGCCGATTCCCGAGCGAGGCCTGGACGGCAACTGTCAGAAAGGCCATGGACGAAGCGCTCGACATCGCCGGCGAAGGAGGGCGGCCCGTGGCCGTCTTGGCGCTGCCGTGCATGCAACAGAACGAAGACAGCGTGTTCAGCGCGCAAGCACGCAACGACCAGCAGCGCGTCGACGCGTTCAACACACTGTGGGCCGAGGTGGCAGCGACCAAGCCGAACGTCCGCGTGCTCGACCTGCCCGGGCTGTTGTGTCCGGGTGGGGCCTTCCTGGAACAGATCGACGGCGAAGTGGTACGCAGTGACGGCGTCCACGTGACACCAGCGGGCGCCGACCTCTTGGTCGACTGGCTGGTGGGCCAACTCGACGAGCAGTTCCCCGAGACAGGTGGGACATCGCTGCCCACGCGATTCGATACAGGGCCGCGAGGGTGACCGAGGCTCCTGGAACGACCCTCGACCGAAGTGATCCGGAGCCGGACTGCGATGTACAGCCCGGGGAACCGGACGCCCGGGCGCGATACATCCGGGTCAGCGTGTTCGCGAGCGTTCTTGCGTTGATTCCATTCGTGGCGGTGCTCTGGAACTTCGGTGTGCAACCGATGCGGACCGCTCGGCCACTGGGAATCTTCTCCGATTTCTACGACGTCCAGGCCAGAGCCTTGATGAACGGCCGCCTCGACGTCCCACCAGGGTCGCTCAGGTTCGAGGCCTTCATCGTCGACGGCAGCCACTACATGTACTTTCCGCCACTGCCGGCGTTGTTGCGTATTCCCGTCCTTGCCGTCACGGACGCATTCGACGGGCGACTGACCGCGATCTCGATGCTCGTTGCGTGGCTCGTCACCGCGTCCTTGATCACGATGTTCGTGTGGAGAGTGCGGACGATCGTGCGGGGTGCGATCCCGCTCGGTCGGTTGGAAGCGTGCGCGTACGGGATCTTCATCTTCAGCGCCGCCGGCGGGTCGATTCTGGTCTACATCGCCTCGCTTCCCTGGGTGTATCACGAGGCCTACGCGTGGAGTGTGGCGACCGTCCTCGGCTCGATGTTCGCACTGACCGGACTGATCGACAAGCCCACCTGGCGGGCGGCGCTGGCGACGGGCGTGTGGACCTCTGCGGCAGTCCTCACGCGTACGACCGGAGGTTGGGCATGTGCCGTTGCGGTGCTGCTCACCGCGGCGTGGTTCATCGCTGGCCGACGCGGGGCCGCCGCACGGCGCTGGTCCTGGACGGTCGTCCTCGCCGGCGTCGTGCCGATCCTGATCGGCGCTGCCGTCAACTGGGCGAAGTTCCGCCACCCCTGGATGTTCCCACTGGACCGTCAGGTGTGGACCGAGCTCAGCGAGCAGCGTCAACGGGCGCTCGAGGTCAACGGTGGGACACTCATCGGTCCCCAGTTCTTCACCACGAGTCTCGTGAACTACCTGCGGCCCGACGGGATCCGGTTCATGTCGATCTTTCCGTATGTGTCACTTCCTGCACTTCCTGCACGCGGGTACAACGGCGCATTTCTCGACCAGTCATATCGAACGGGCAGCGTCACGGCGTTCATGCCTGCGTTGTTCGGCCTGTCCCTCTTTGGACTGTTCACGACGTTTCGGCCGCGCTCCCACGCCGCGTACGTGACGTTGCGCCTTCCGGTGCTGGGCACCCTCGGCGTGACGGCAGGGGTGATGTTCTTCGGCTACGTCGGGCATCGCTACAACGCCGAGTTCTTCCCGGTGCTCGTGGCTGCAGGATCGGTCGGCCTCGTCGAGCTGGCGCGGCGGCTCGATGGGGCGCCGGCGCCACGGCGGCGACTCGCGCTCATCGCGTTCCTCGTTGCCGTGCTCTTCGGTGCCTACGCGAACGTGGCGACCGGTCTCTACACCGCCAGGCTCTCGGCGCGAGGCGAAACGCTTCGCGAGTACGTCATGGTTCAACAGCGGTTGAGTGATCTCACCGGTGATCCGCTGGACGAACGGATCGATCTGGTCGGGTCGCTCCCCGAGTCCGCGCCGGCAGACTCGCTCTTCATCGTTGGCGATTGCGACGCGCTCTATGTGGCCACGGGCGAGCGGAACGACATGTGGACCGTGGTCGAGGCACGCGAGGGCCGCACCGAGATGACCGTGATGGATCGAGTCCCAGGAGCGGACCGAGCATCGACCAGCAGGGTCCCGCTCTTCGAGTTCACCGGCGGTGCCCCCTCGACCCTGTCGATCGAACGTCGGGACGACGGGTCGTATCAGCTCGTGCTCGACGGTGCTGGTGACAGTCTCATCAGCCCCGTGTTCGACGCGGCCGCTGGATCGCTTGTGGAGGTCGCAGTTCGCGCCGACACCGAGGTGGGCACCTACACGATCGAGGGTCCGGGCTCGTGGTCCCACACGGTGCTCATGAGCCCGTTCGCTCCGAACTCGCCGAGCCGACCAACGGTGTTGCGGTCGTTGCCTGTCGATGCTGAACTGGCAGCGACTGCCGGACTCGATCTCGTCTCGACAGCCACCCCGGTTCCGACCGTCTGCGGCGACCTCAGAACGCCGTGAACGTCGGCCCAGCCATCGCACGTCGAGTTGCTCAGGTCAGTAGCCGGCAATCGGGAGAACGAGTTCCACCAACGCTGCGGTCACCTCGAGTTGGAGCTCGACAGCGTTGCGAAAGTGGATGCCGTCGGGACGCAGGGCCTCGGTGATGGTGCAGTCGTAGTCGGGGCACAGCCAACCCTGGTAGTCGAAGACCGCCGCATCGAGCTCGTCGACGAGTGCATTGAGGCAGCGCGTTGGTTGCAAGAACTCGGCGCTCACCCCAGTGGCCGGTGCGACGTTGGCAACGACCACCGGGCGATCCGCACCCAACCGGTCGACCAGCCGCTGGTAGTCGGTCCGCCATGCCTCGTCGAACCGCTCCGAGCACGCTGCGAGCGTCACCCCGTCATCGAAGCGGTACTCGCCGGTCCCCGGCCACCCGAACAACATCAGGATCACATCGGGTTCGAATCGCTCGAGGTCAGCCTCGTACCGGAGGTCGCCGCGACATGCAGCGGGCGGAGCAAGGAGTACGTCACCCTCGAACACCCAGGCTCCCTCGTCGACGATCGAACAGGCGACGCGCCCGACATTCAGGATCTCGACGGCTCCGAACGTCGGCAGATCGAAAACATCCTGCTCCGGTATCGGGTTCGGCCCGTCGCGCAGCGAGTAGGCCGCGGAATCGCCCACGATGAGCAACCGAAGCGGGCGATTCGTCGGGAGCGGGAGGGTTGTCGACGAAGCAGTCGCGGGAACCGTGGCAGCAATCGCGGGAACCGTCGTGACGGTCGAGGGAGCCGAGGTGGAAGCAGCCGGAACGGTGGTCGACGTCGGCTCGCTGACGTCGACCGACGCAGTCGGTGGGTCGTCGTCGCTCACAGCGACAGGGATCGTGAACTCGGCATCGCGCTCGCTTGCGACTGCACCGTTTGCCACCACGACTGCTCCCGCGCACAGCAGCGCAGTGACACCGACGTACCCAGCGACCCGAAACGGATGCTCGAGAGAGGGCATCGGGGCACGCTTCTCGACGGCGAACCATGACAAGGCGGTCAGCGCTGCGGTGACCATCACCCACACGATGCCGAGCAGCGGGCCGCTCAGGCCGATGCGGTCGCTGTTCAGGACCACGATGACCGGCCAATGCCACAGGTAGACGCCGTACGACATTCGGCCGAGCACGACCACAGGTCGCACTGCGAGTGCGTTTGCGAGTCGACCCGCTCCGAGCGTTGCATCGATCGCAACGACACTCAGGAGTGCAATCAACAAGAACCCTGGGCCGTACAACCAACGCTGGCCGCCGTCCACCGTGAGCATGATCCACGCGAGCCCGGCGAGCGCAGCCACGCCTGATGCTTCGCGCGCGCGGCTCGGCGCAACGCGCCGAACGATCCGTTCGGGTCGCACCAGCGCACCGAAGACTGCACCGACGGCGAGGCCGACCGCACGTGTGTCGGTGCCGTAGTAGAGCCTGGTGATCGATGTGCCGTCGAGTCCCTTCAGCCACATCGCCGTGGCAACCGACGCGACCGCACCGACACCAGCGGCACCGGCGACCACTCGACGCAGCGGCAGGTCGAGACGCTTCGCCAGCAGAACCAGGCCGGCGATGACGAGGGGCCAGACGACGTAGAACTGTTCCTCCACCGAGAGCGACCAGGCGTGTTCGAGGAGAGGTTCGGACTCGTACTGGGCAAAGTAGGCGCGCCCCTCGCTGATCTGCGCCCAGTTCGCCACGTAGAAGGTCGTGGCCAGCACATCGTCACCGATACGCCGCAGTGCGGCTCCCCCCTCCCACAGCGAGTAGGCGACGACAGCAGCCATCACTGCGAGCAGCGCGGGCATGAGCCTGCGGAAACGGCGGGCCCAGAAGGCGCCGAGCGCCAGCCGACCGGTCAGTTCGATCTCGCTCAACGCCAGCGACGTGATGAGGAAGCCCGAGATGACGAAGAAGACGTCGACGCCGACGAAACCGCCCGAGAGGGCTCCGGCGTGAAAGAGGAACACCGCCGAAACAGCCACCGCCCGGAGCCCATCGAGGCTGGGCGAGTAGGCGAGCCTCTGGATGGCTCGTTGGTCGGCGTTCATCAAACGGCGTGCGAGCTCAACCGCGACGGTCGCGTTCGGCCGGCACCAATTCGTACAAGAACTGGTAGCCGAAGAACTGCGGCCGCAGCCGGACGAGCGATCGATCGACCGTGCGAACCGCGCCGAGCCGGCGAGACACGGCCGGCCCATCGCCTCCACGATCGGCAACTTCGAGCGGCAACCCCGTGGCGTCCCGTCGCGCCACGGCGAAGCCGGCTCGGTGGATCAGTTGCTCGAAGCTGCGCCGCGTGAAGAACCGTACGTGCGTCGAATCGAGGATGCCTCGACGGTCGTAATCGAACAGTCCCAGACCGACGCGCACACGCGGGTACCAGTGCCCGAAGTTCGGGACGGATGCGAGCATCGAGCCGTTCGGTCCGATGCGATCACGGGCCGCCGCGAGCAGAGCACCCGGATCACGGACATGTTCGATGACGTCAGCGCACAACACGATGTCGTAGCTGTCGTCCAAGGCCGTTGGTAGCCCGGTGTCGAGATCGTGCTGGATGAACACGTCCAGGCGTTCCTCGACACCTTCGGCGCGTTCGACGTCGACGCCGGTGACGTGGTGGCCGAGCGTTCGGAGTCGTTCGCCGAGCGCGCCGTCGCTGCAGCCGAGGTCGAGGACGCGACGCGGTGGACGGTTGGCCATCCAACCGAGCAATCGACCGTGCGAAGAGTCGACGCTGGCCTTGATCTCGTAGGGCTGGGAGGCAAACGTGAGTTCACCTGTGCCGAAGCCCAACTTGTGCATCCGGTAGCGACTGACCAACTTGGTCACGTCCCAGGCGTACGCCATCCCGTTGACGTGGCAGATCTCGTCGCCGTAGTAGGTCGGAATCGGGAGTTCGACGATGCGCGCACGCGACTCGACGAGTTGCACGATGATCTCGGTGTCGAAATCGAACCCGTCGGAATTGTCGGCGAACGGGATCCTCGAGAGCGCCGCCACCGAATAGGCGCGGTACCCGCTGTGCCACTCCGTGAAGTCCGTGCCGGCGAGGGCGTTCTGATAGGTGGTCAGGATGCGGTTCCCGTAGTACTTGTATCGGGGCATCCCGCCCTCGAGCGCCTGGCCGGGCTCCATCATCCTCGAGCCGAACACGGCGTCGGCCTCACCACGCAGCAGCGGTTTGACGATCTCGGGGAGGAACTCGGGCGCATATTGCCCGTCGGCGTGGAGCATCACGACGATGTCGAGCCCGGTCTCGATCGCCCACCGGTACCCCGCCTTCTGGTTGCCGCCGTAGCCCAGATTGACCGGTCGACGAGTGATCTCCATCGGCAGCGACGCTGCGTTGGCGCTCCCACTCTCGCGGTAGGCGAGCCCGACTTCGTACGTCTTGTCCTGGCTGGCGTCGTCGCAGACGAGGACGGCATCGATCTGGCCGATGAAATCGTGCGGGATCCGGTCGAGGGTTTCGGCGAGATGGTTCTCCGCGTTGTACGCAACCACCAGGATGCCGATCTTCATGACGGGCGATCCTAGCCACCGTCATGACGTGTGCCCGGCTCCGCAATCGCGGCGATCAGCCGGTCGCAGACAGGGGTTCCGATCGTGCCGGCACGCACGGCTCCCGTCTCGTCGTGGATGATCGTCTGCTCCACCGCGCCGCCGAGCGGGAGGTCCCCGAACGCCGCGAACCTGCCATCGAGGAACACTTCGAGCCTGCCGAGTTCGGTGTCGGGGAACACCTGCCAGCCGATGGGGCGGTTCGAACGCAGCGCGAGGTCGGGGCCGCGTTGCTCGTCGACACTCCCGTCGACCAGCGTGGTGACGAGCACGGTGGTCATCACGTCCCGCGCCGGATCCACATCGATCCGCACGGCGATCGTGCGGTCGACGAAAACCAGATCGACCAGCGCCACCGGTTGATCGGCATCCTCATCGAGTGTGACGTCACCGTCGAGCGCATCTGCCAACTCGGCCAGGCGCCACTGCGACAGTCGTCCGTCAGACGGCGCTCCCCCGTCGCTCAGGAACAGTGCGTCACACCGCCCGATGATCGCCACATCACCGAGGCTGCTCCTCGGTGACAACGCATCGGTGACGCGCACCGTGGACAACTGGCCGTCACCGAGCAGACCGTCGACGCGTCGCTGATGGTCGATGTATTCGGCAACGACATCGGGATGCGTCGACGGTCCGTACGCGCGCTGGTAGCTGTAGCCGAGCGCAAGGTTCGTCAACAGGCCGACGGCCAACAGGGCCACCGATCCCCCGGCGACGAGGCGACGCCTCAGGTGCGCCGTCTGCGGCAGCGACTGGAACCACCGGGTCGTGACCGGCACACCAACGAATGCTCCGACGATCAGCGGTGGCAGGAAGTCGCTCTGGTAGCGGTTCGCGAGGTAACCAATCGCCAAGACGGCAACCGTGCCGAGTGCCCCACCGATCAACACGGCACGCAGCGGTCGCAACTCGGCCGGTCTGCCCCGGATCACGAACCAGGTTCCCACCACGGCCAGGCCGACGAGCAGCGGCATCGTCGTGGGGATTCCAGCGGTGAGGTCGATGAGATCGTAGACCGGCGAGCCGATCGTGATGGCCGGCCGACTCGGCTGCAGGAACGGGAACGTCCCATCGAGACCGATCGAATCGGGCCGGACGTAGGCAATGAGGTTGTTCGGCACGAATTTCCAGTTGAAGAGCGAGCCGCCGTTCGCGGCGAGCATCGCACGACGTTGCTCGCTGAGCAGTGTGAATGCCTGCTGGTCGAACGGCACGCCGAAGAGGCTCCTGAACTTGAGCCAGTTGACGATGCTGTAGGCCACCACAGGCAGTGCAACGGCCGAGACCAGCACCGAACACGTCGTGAGGCTGGCCCCCGAATCGTTTCCCGCACCCTCCTGCGAACCGTTCTGCGACTCCGCCTCCGAAACCGTCTTCGACTCCCGGCGGTGACGGGGCAGGCGATCGATGACGACTTTGGCAGCCACCAAGCCGAGCGCGGCGAGTGCGCCACCCGCCACCGACGGCCGGGTCAGCATTGCCAACATGGTGAACACCGAGGTCAGGAGCATCAATCGATGTGCCCGCATGGCATTGACGTCGTCGACGTCGAGCCATGCCAGCAGTGCAGCGATCGCCGCCAACGTCAGCGCCACCCCCCACAGAATTGCCTCGTGGTAGATCGCGGTGCGCGCCGAGGCATAGAGCAGGCTGCTGCCTCCGATGACCGAGAGCATCACCAGCCCAACAGCCATCGTCTCGAGCAGCGACACCGCCTGATGACCGGGGACCGCCCGACGTCGAAGATTCCAACCGATCCAACGCACGGTCACGAAGATCACGACGAGCGCACAGAGCATCGAGATCGCAGCCAGACGCCCGTCGAACGAGCGGGTGACCGCAACGACGGGCAGACGCAGCAGGGCGGGAACCGGACCGAAATACATGTAGTGCTGGTCGCCGCGAGCGAACGACTCGATGCCGAGCACCCGCTGATCCATGGCAAGGGTTCCGTCGAGCAGCGCGCGGGCCTGCACCTCGTAGAAATCGCTCTGACGACCCCAGCGCAGTGGGTTCCACGATCCAGCAGTCAGCATCCAGACCTGGAGCACGAGACCCGCCGAGGCGCCTGCCGACGCCCCTCGCCTCCAGCGGGTCTCGTCGGGGCCACGCTCTCGCGCCCGGTGCGCCACCCAAGACATCGATGCCAGACGCTAGTTCCCCGCTACGACCGGCGGAGCATCTCCCACGACCGTTGCCCCAAGGCCTGGAGGGCGACCCCGGCACCGAGGACGATGACCACTTCGGCGGGAATCCGGAATCGTGTGATGCCGTAGAACGCCATGATCACCACGACCGAGAGGCCAGCAGTGACGAGAGCTGGCCATCGTGCCTGGCGGCTCGGCCACCGCCACCATCCCCACACGGCCAGCGGCGTGAGGATCCAGTACTGCCAGAGCCCGATGTTGCTGGCCCAGGTCTCGCGGCCCTCGCCGGTGTTGAGATAGGTCATCCCCGCGGTCTCCCACACGCTGAGTCCGCGTCCGAGGCGTGCGGCGACCACACGGGGGATCTCTCCGCGATGATCGCCGATGAAGTCAAAGGCGTACTCCCGGTACATCGTCGAGCGCACCGACTGGTCGGCCTCGGGAGGCACATCGACCAGATCTGCACACTGCAGGCTCCAGAATCCGATGCCGGGCCCACGGTAGGTCGACGGACAGTTCGCTCCGATGAGCGTCAAGCCGTCCTGGGTGGAGATGAGGGTGCTGTCGTCGAAGCGGATCTGGTTGCGGATCACCCACGGGGCGACGACCAACACGCTGATGGCTGCTGCGACGCCGAGGTCGCGACCCCACACCAACCATGATCGTCGGTGCTCGGCTCCGGGCACCCGCGATCCACGTGGTGCAACGAGGATGAGCGGGACCACCACGAGCGGGCCGAGCAACAGCAGTTCGGCCCGCGCTAGCCCGGCGAGTCCGAGCGTCACTCCGATCATCGCCGCGGCGCCCAACGATCGTCGTAGGTCGTAGACGTACACCGCCAGGAGCACACCCACCACCCCGGCCGCAGCGAGCGTCTCCGACATCATCAGTGCATCGTTCATCCACAGGTTCGCATAGACGGCTGAGATGAACGCCGCGACGAGTGCCACCTGTCGGCCGAACAACCACCGTGCGAGGACACCGATACCGATGACCACGAGGACGCCGCCCCCTGACATCCACAACCGCTGGAGGAGGAACGGATTGTCGTCCGACCACGACACCAAGGCAAGCACCAGCGATGTCAGCGGAGCATGGTCGGCAGCAAAACGCCCGGTCACGAACGGGTCGGCAAACCAGTTGCCGTTTGCGATGGCGACCGCCTGCGCCGAGTAGTAGATCTGGTCACCGACGACCGCCTCACCACGCTTTGCGGCGAGCACGTACAGCACCCGCAACGCCGCCCCGAAGGCCACGATCACGACGAAGGCGATACGGAACGCTCGACGATCCATGTCGCCGCCGTCCTCGCGTGTCATGCGGAGCGAAACCGCTGACCGAGCGCCGAGTACTTCACGATGCAGGTCACCGCTCGGACCCCGTCCCTCCAACCGATCTTCTTGCCGTCGGCGTACGTGCGCCCCGAGTAGGAGATCCCGACCTCGAAGATGCGCAGGTTCATCTGGGCGAGTTTGGCGGTGACCTCGGGTTCGAAGCCGAACCGGTCCTCTTCGATGTCGATCGCCTGGATGACCTCGCGGCGGAATGCCTTGTAGCACGTCTCCATGTCGGTGAGGTTGAGGTTGGTGAACATGTTGGAGAGCAATGTCAACCCACGGTTGCCGAGGCTGTGCCAGAAGTACAACACCCGGTGCGGCCGGCTCGACACGAAACGTGAGCCGAAGACCACGTCGGCGCGACCGTTCTCGAGCGGTCCGACCATGTCGCCGTACTCGGCGGGGTCGTACTCGAGGTCGGCATCTTGAACGATCACGTAGTCGGACGTTGCGGCCGTGATCCCGGTTCGCAACGCGGCGCCCTTGCCCTGATTGCACTCGTGCAGCATCACGCTCACACGAGCATCGGTGACGCCAGCGAGGATCTCACGGGTGCCGTCGGTCGAGCCGTCGTCGACCACGATGACCTCGGCCACCCATGGTGAGTCGAGGACCCGCTCGAGGAGCTCGGCAACGGTCGCCGCTTCGTCGTAGCAGGGCACGACAACGCTGAGACAGGGTCGAGGTGCGCTGATCATCGAGGTCGGACGATAGCCCCTGTACGTTTGCACCGATGATTCATCCGGTCCGGGCGATGTCCGCGTGGAGCGTGCGACGGACGGACCGTGCGGTGGCGATCGCTCTTGCCCTGTTGTCCTACGTTCCGATACTGCTCACCGAGCCCGGGCGCGTCAGCGCCGACACGAAGACGTACCTCACGCTCGATCCCGCCGCGGTGCTCCGGGCCGCGCCGTCGATGTGGGACCCGTCGGTGGGAGCGGGAACGGTGCCCCATCAGAACATCGGCTATCTCTTTCCCCTGGGTCCGTTCTACTGGGTGATGGAACGCATCGGGTTTCCCGACTGGCTCACCCAGCGTGTCCTGTGGGGCACGCTCGTCTTCGCCGCGTCGTACGGGCTGTACCGGCTCGCTCGCTGGCTCGGCTGGCGACCGATCGCTGCGGTGGTGGCCGCATTCGCGTACGGTTTCAGCCCCTACCTGCTGAGCTATCTCGCCCGACTGTCGGTGATCCTGGGGCCGTGGGCGGCACTGCCGTGGATGATCCTGCTCGCCGCCAAGGCTGCCCGCACGCGCTCCTGGCGACCCGCAGCGCAGTTCGCGATCGTGGTGGCGCTCGTCGGGAGCGTGAACGCCACGGCGCTCGTCCTGGCCGGGCTCGGCCCGATCATCTGGCTGCTCGCTGACGTGATGTCGCGACGAGTTCGCCCGAGCGCGGCGATTGCAGGCGCTGCGCGGATCGGGCTGCTCAGCGCTGCGGTCTCGGTGTGGTGGGTCGTTGCACTGCGGATCCAGGGAAGCTATGGCATTCCGATCCTGAGCTACACCGAGACCTACAAGGCGGTCGCCGGGGCGAGCACCCCTGCGGAACTGATCCGTGGGCTCGGATACTGGTTCTTCTACGGAGGTGATCGTCTCGACACGTGGGTCGGACCCTCGCTGCCGTACATCGACAACCCCCTCCTCATCGGCCTCGGGTTCGTCATCGCGGCGATTGCACTGCTGGGCTACCTGACATCCTTCGTCGGGCGCGCGAGCACTGCCGGGTTGCTCCTGGTGGGGCTCGCGGTCAGTGCCGGAGCGGCCCCGCTCGACGGATCGACGCCCTACGGGTCCTTCTTCCGCTGGTTCGCCAACGACACCACGGCGGGTCTGGCATTGCGCTCGACCCCCCGAGCTCTCCCGCTCGTGATCCTCGCACTCGCCCTCGGACTCGGATCGAGTTCCGAGTGGGCCCGTCGGGAGATCCGACGACGACGTCCCCGACGAACACCTGGACGCGAACCGCGCCGACTCGATCTCCTCGTACCGCTCGGACTCGTCGGACTCGTCGCCGTGCAACTGTTTCCCTGGTTCACCGGTGGGGCACTGACGCCGTCGATCCTGCGCAACCAGGAACTCCCGGCCTACCAGACCGCACTCGCGGACTGGATCGACCGACCAGGCACCGATGCTGACGGGCTCGTGTGGGAGCTTCCCGCCGCCGACTTCGCCAACTACCGGTGGGGTGGCACCGTCGACCCCGTCCTGCCTGGGCTGATCGATCGGCCGTACCTGTCGCGGGAACTGGTCCCCCAGGGTGGCGCGGCGACCGCCGACCTGCTCAATGCGTTCGAGCGTCGACTGCCCGAGGGCTGGTTCGAACCCGAAACCCTCCCTGGCGTCGCGCACCGCCTCGGCGCCGACACCGTCGTGGTTCGCAACGACCTCGAACACGAGCGGTATCGAATCGCTCGGCCCGGCATGGTCTGGACCGACGTCACGAGTGTCCTGGGTGAAGCCGACCACACCGGCCCTGTGGTGACGGACACACCGCGGGTTCCGGTACTCGACGAGCGGACCCTGGCCCACCCCGAGGCAGCCGAGGAGTTCCCCGCGGTCGCTGCGTTCGATCTGGGCGCCGACCGCAGCGTGACCATCGCGGCGAGCACTGCGCCGATCGTCTTTGCCGGCAGCGGTGACGGCCTCGTGGACCTCGCCGGAGCCGGGCTCCTCGATCTGGAGCGGCCGCTGCTCTACGCCGCGACACTCGACGACATCGCAGCGCAGGGTCGCTTACAGCCCGAGATGGTCGGGCCACACACGTGGTGGGTGCTGAGCGACACCAACCGAAAGCAGGGCCGCCACTGGTCGACGGTGTCGTCGAACCTCGGTGCATTGGAGGCCCAAGGGCCGCTGCGGCTCGATGACGACCCGGGCGACAACCGCCTCGACATGTTCTCGCCGGACGTCGCGCATCAGACGGTGGCCGTACACGAGGCCGATGTTGCCGACGTGCGAGCCAGCTACTACGGCAACCGGATCGCGTACACCCCAGAGGACGCTCCATGGTTCGCGATCGACGGGGACCCGTCGACGGCATGGCGGGCGGGCGTCTTCGAGACCACGAGGGGCCTCGTGTGGGAAGTCGACCTCGTCGAACCCAGCGACGCCCCATCGGTCACGATCCTGCAGCCGATCACCGGAGCGGCGAACCGCTTCATCACCGAGATCCGGGTCACGCTCGATGACGAGACCGTGATGGAGACTGCGTTGGATGACACCTCGCGTGCGCTCCCCGGACAGGTGATCGACCTTCCCGCCGGCTCCTTCACGTCGATGCGCATCGAGGTCCTCGCTGACAACGTCGGCGAGCTGAGCACGTTCGCCGGCCAACCAGGTGTCGGGTTCGCCGAGATCACGATCCCCGGCGTCAGCGATGACCGGGTCGCTCGGCTGCCCGGCATCGACGACTTCGAGCATCTCGATGCCGACGTCCTCGACACTCAGCGCCTCACCTACCTGTTCACTCGCGAGCGGATCGACCCCGCCATCTCGAACCGGACATCGCCCGAGCAGCACCTCGCCCGACGATTCGATGTACCCGACGACCGACGATTCGTGATCACGGGCGAGGTGCGCCTCGCCGCCGACGCCTCCGAGGAGACGCTCTCCGCGGTGCTCGGAGACGATGTCACCGTGGTGGCCGACCGACGACTTCGTGGGAGTCCGGCCTCGCGTGGCGCGAGTGCCCTCGACGGCGACCTCGCCACCTCCTGGCAGACGCCATTCGACGATGCCGTCGGCGCAACGCTGAGATTTCCCGCCGACGTGTCTGCCGGCGGAACCCAGCCGATCGCTGCCGTCACCGTGTCGTGGATCGACGACGACCGACACTCGCTCCCCACCGAGCTCGTCGTGGTCGGGGTCGACGGTACGTCCGCCACGGTCGAGATCCCACCGACTCCCCCGGTCGATGGCATCGCCACGACGACGGTGTTGCTCGCCTCGGAGTTCTCGTCGCCGATCTCGTCGGTGACGCTGTCGGCGATCAGCGAACGCACGACACCGGAGGACTTCTCGGGGTTGCCGCTGGTCTTACCGGTCGGCATCGCGGAGCTGCAGTTCGGTGAGCCCAAAGACTCGGCACCCGATCCGGCCAAGCCGCTCGACTCGACATGTCGGACCGACCTGCTGGTCATCGACGGTCGGCCGTTCCCCGTGCGGATCATCGGGAGCCTCGGTGACGCACGGGCGCGCAACGAGCTGGCGTTGGAGGGCTGTGAGCCCCTCACGCTGGGCGCAGGGAGCCGCCGGATCGACACTGCACCTGGTGCTGTGACCGGTTTCGACCTGGACCGTCTGCTGATCGACAGCATCGCGGCCACGAAGACGGCAACGATTGCGAACTCCAGCGTCGCGCCCCCGATCGCCGTCGACGCGAGTGGAACGACCCGCTTCGATATGACGATCGGCGAGAACACCGAGCCCGCGTGGCTCGTACTGCGCCAGAGCTGGAATGCCGGCTGGTCAGCCACGCTCGACGGAGTCGACCTCGGTGAGCCGGTACTCGTCGACGGATTCGCCAACGGGTGGCTGCTGCCTGCCTCGGACACCGACCGACGGCTCACACTGGAATGGGCGCCGCAGCGTTCGATGCGCATCGCACTCTGGTTCTCGCTGGTCGCCGGTCTCGGCGTGATCGGGCTCGCTGTGTTCTCTCGTCGACGAGGAGCCGTTCAGATGGAGGCCGATCCCGATCGGTTGCCGCCGGCAGCCCTGTCCAGCCGATGGCGCACGGCGGGCATCCTCGGTCTGGCTGCCGCGACAGCGTTCCTCGCCGGACCGTTGCCGGCCATCGCCGGCCTCGCCGTCTGGGCGATTGGTCGGGACCGACGATGGGTGCCAGCGGTGGTCGTCGCCGGCTCGCTCGTGGGTGCCGGAGGAGTGATCCTCCTGCTCGAATGGCGCTACGACTTCGCGGCCGACCCCGATTGGCCGAGTCGTTTCTCGTGGGCGTCGCCCGTGGTGTGGATCGGGGTTACCACGGCCGTGTTCGTGGCCATGCTGCCCGAGCGGCGCGGTTCGCAAGACGAGCAGCACTAGTCTCTCCAACTCGTGCGCACGCTGATCATCGTGCCGACCCACAACGAGGCGGCCAACATCTCGGAGATCCTCGATCGAATTCGCGAGCACGTCCCCACAGCCGACGTGCTCGTGATCGATGATGCCTCCACCGACGACACCCGGTCGATCGTCCGTGCACGCCAGAACGCCGACGACTCGCTGCGTCTCGTCGAGCGCGAGGAGAAGCGAGGGCTCGGCGACGCCTACCTGCATGCCTTCGGCATCGGGCTCGACGAGGGCTACGACGCCATGGTGGAGATCGACGCCGACCTGTCTCACGACCCAGCGGTACTTCCGACCATGCTCGGGGTCGCCGAGAACGGGATCGCCCTCGTGATCGGGTCCCGCTACGTGCCGGGTGGTTCCGTCGTCGGATGGCCGCGCCGGCGCACCTGGCTTTCGCGATGGGGAAACCGGTACGCCGCGATCATGCTCGGCTTGGCCGTCAACGACGCCACTGCCGGCTACCGGGTCTACCGTGCCGACGCGTTGCGCCAGATCGGCCTCGATGGGGTGCAAGCCGGTGGATACGGTTTCCAGGTCGAGATGACCTACCGAATCGTCCGGTCAGGACTCGGTGTGGTCGAGATTCCCATCGTGTTCCGCGACCGGGTCGCCGGCTCGTCGAAGATGCACAGGGGCATCGTCACCGAAGCCTTCACGCTCGTCACGTACTGGGGCATCGCCGATCTCCTCACGCTGCGTCGGCGCGGTCGCGCCTACCGCACCCAACGCTGAACGTCTCGTGGGCTCAGCGCCCCGCTTCGAGCCGGTCCGACAACACGTCGAGATGGCGTGCAGCCACCGCGGTCCACGACAGCGAACTGGCGTGGCCGATCGCAGCGCTTCCCAGCGCGGCGCGGCGGTCGTGGTCGTGGAGCACGGCGGCGATTGCTTCGCCGAGGCCCTCCACCGGCACGAGGACCCCGGTCCCGCCGTCGAGGGCGGCGCCTCGATGACCGGCGATGTCGGTTGCGACGCACGGGGTGCCACACGCCCCCGCTTCGGTGAGTGACATGCCCCACCCCTCGGCATGGGAGGCGCTCACCACGATCCAGGCGCGCTGATACGCAGCGACCAGTTCGTCGTCTCCGACCCGACCGTGAATCGTGACCCAGTCGGACGCATGATGTTGCTCCACCCAGGTCTCGATCAGGTCTCGATCCGGGCCGTCACCGATGACGTCGACGGTGAGTTCGGGGATCTGTCGGCGAGCAACGCTCGCCGCTTCGAGTGCGAGACGCTGGCGCTTCACGGGCGCCAGGCGTCCGACGACAACTACGTTGGGCGTGACCGAGCGCATCGCCGAATCCGGTACGAATCGCTCGTGTACGCCGGGCGGGATCACGGCGAGCCGGCTCGCGCTGATGCCCAGGTCCTCGATCTCCTTCGCCGACGATTCCGAGAGTGTCGCGAACCGGCTGCGCCGGTACAACAACGGAGCAAGCCTCGTCTCGAGCAGCCGTCCGAGATGATTCAACGGCGACGGGAGCGCGTCGTCCCACATCTCGCGGTGTACATGGTGCATCCAGACCACCCGCCGACTCGGCGCCCACACCGGGCCGAACCACGGCACCCCGTTCCAGATCTCGATCGTGGCCGTGTTCGGTGGCCGCCGTCGGAGCGCCTGGCGGGCGACGACACGTGCGAACACGTCGAAACGCCCGCCTCGTTGGGTCACCTGATAACCGTTTCGCTGGAAAGTTCGCGGCGTGTCGTGGGTCGAGGTGCGGTGGGCGACTTCGATGCCGGCCAACGCCCAGCGAGAGAAGATCTCGTCGGCATGGATCTCCGAGCCGCCTGCCTCCGGGTCGTCGAGGTCGCGCCAGGCGTACGATTCGACTCGCGAGACACCGAGGGACCGCAGGCGATCGGCGGCCTCGCCGAGCCGCGCTGACACCTGCAGGTTCATCGGTCCAGGTTGCGCCAGACGAAACTCGGCGCGAACCGGAGGATGCCGAACACCCATCGGAGAATTCCCGGTGCCCACACGACGCTGCTGCCGCGTCGCAGCCCTGCGGCGACTGCACTGGCCACGTCGGCCGGGTCGACGGCGAACGGCGCCTCGTCCATCCCCGCGGTCATCGACGACCGCACGAAGCCAGGACGCACGACCATCACTCGCGCGCCCGAACCGTGGAGCGCCTGCGCGAGACCCGTGGCGAACGCATCCTGGCCGGCCTTGGTGGAGCCGTAGACGAAATTCGAGGCGCGGGTGCGTACACCAGCGACGCTCGAGAGCACGACCAGGGTGCCGTGGCCTTGCGATCGCAGCCGATCGGCAACGGCGAGGCCGCTCGACACCGCTCCGACGTAGTTCACCTGCGCGAGGTGTGCCGACGCGATCGGATCGTCGAGACCCGCTTCGCCGAGCTGGCCGAAGGCCTGTACGACCACGTCGAGGTCGCCGAAACGCTCGCCGACGTCGGCAACCATCGACGCATGGCTCGCCGGGTCTTCGGCGTCGAACTCGACGAACTCGATCTCGGCGACGCCGAACGACCAGTCGGCGCACGTCGTCTGCTCGGCCTTCTTCGGGTCGCGAACTGCGAGAATCACCCGACGCAGCGCCGGCGAGACGAGCGCATCGACGATCGACCGCCCGATGTCGCTGGTGCCTCCGAGCACGAGCACGGTCTGGGGTTGTTGCACGGCATTGTTCACGAAGCGTCCAGTCAGTAGAGGTCGAGACGACGAGCTTGGTCGCTCATCCACACACCGTGGGGGTCCACGGTTCGTCGGACGTCGAGCCATTCGTCGAGGCGGGGATACTCGGCACGCAGCATCGACGGTGTCGCGACTGCGTCCTTGGCGAGGTAGTGACGGCCACCGGCATCGAGCACCAGACGATCGAGGCGTTCGAGCAGGTTGCCGAGGCCGCCGACGCCGGCCGGCAGATCCATCGTGAGCGTCCAGCCCGGCTCGGGAAAGCTGAGCATGGCGGCATTCGCATCACCGAAGCGTTTCAACACCGCCAGGAAGCTCGCATGCCCGGACGCCGAGACCTCCCGAACGATCGTGCGCAGCGTGTCGACCGCCTCGAAGGGCACGACGAACTGGTACTGCAGGAATCCGGCCGAGCCGTACAAGCGGTTCCACGACCCCACCATGTCGAGTGGGTGGAAGAACCCGGTGATCGATTCGAGCCCGCGGTGCGAACGCGGCGCCTTGCGATACCACACCTCGTTGAAGGCGCTGACCGATAACCGGTTGAGCAGGTTGGGCACTCCCCGTGGCACCGATGCGAGCGCTGGCGGGGAGAATGCGAGCGGGTCGTCGAGTTGCACTCCGGCGTCGTCGAGGTCGGCGGCCGTGGCGTGGTCACCGCGGGTGAGCACCGATCGCCCGAGGCTGGCGCCGCTGGCCACCAGGTCGACCCAGGCCACGGAGTACCGGTAGTCGTCGTCACCGGACTCCATCCGCTCGAGGAGTGCCTCGAGGTTCGGAATCCGTTCGGTGTCGACGAGGCACCGGCTGGTCTCGATCGGCAGCACGACGAAGGTGGCGTCGACGATGATGCCGGTGAGGCCCATCCCGCCGATGGTCGCCCACCACAGCGCCGGGTCGGAGGCTGCGGTGATTGCGCTGCGCTCACCGTCGGCGGTCAGCAACGTCATCGAGCGCAGGTGAGCGCCGAAGGAACCGTCGACATGATGGTTCTTGCCATGGATGTCGCTGGCGACAGCGCCCCCCACCGTGATGAACCTGGTTCCCGGGGTGACCGGCACGAACCACCCTCGCGGCACGAGGTGGCGCAGCAGTTCGTCGAATCCGACACCACCACCCGCTGTCACTTCGCCACGAGCCACGTCGAGCACGATCGGCCCCGGCCGCAACTGCACCACGCTGCCGCCGCCGTTCTGCGCCGAGTCGCCGTACGCACGCCCGAGGCCCCTCGCGATGATGCCTCGCGACGTGGCCAGCTCGGCCAGGCTTGTTGCGTCGAGTTCGGTATCGGCAGCGTCGACGAGCAACGCGACCGATGGCGCGGTACGACCCCATCCGGTCAGTTCGACTCGTCGGGATCTCACGGGATCGACGATACGCCTAGTACGGCCAGTCCGGGACGGGGCGCCCGAACCGTCCGAGCACCTTGCCGAGGCCCAGCGTGAGCGCCACCTTCAGCGCCAGGTTCCTGACGAACCAGGGCAACTGTGCGAGCTGCCGAGCAGCGTTACCCGCTCGGGCTCCCAGGCCTGCTGGCAGGTCCGCACGGTAGATCGTCATCGATCGGGAGCGGCCGACGTAACGGAACCGGGAGCCGAGCAGCAGCTCGCGCAGGATGGCGAGGGTGACCCCCAGCGACGAGAACGAGTCGTGGATGAGCATGGTGCCGCCGTCACTCACACGGGCTCCCCAGTCGCGGATGTCCGCTCGGGCGGGCGTATAGCGGTGGGCCCCGTCGATGTACAGCATGTCGACGGGGCCAGCGACCTCACCGAGCGCGGCGTCGGAGAACATCCGCAGGTGACGTACCCGCTCTGCCACGCCGGCACGCTCGAGGTTCGCGACGAACGTGGCGTGGTCGTCGGCGGCTGCGTCCTCGAAACCATCGATTTCCTGCGGCCCCCGGTCGTTGCCGGCGTGGGGGTCGATGGCGATCACGACGACGTCTGGTGGCGCTGCGCTCGCCAACACGATGGTCGACCGACCCTGGAAGCTTCCGATCTCCACGATGACGCCATGGTCGGGGCACCCGACTGCAGCGTCGTAGAGCGTGGACGCCTGCCCAGGCGACATCCATCCTCGTACGTCGGCGACACGGGCGGACACCGTGGCGAGATCGGGGCGAGATTCACGAGACATAGACGGCGAGACCATAGACGATCACCCAGCACAACCCGAGGAACTGCAGGAGCCGGTCGCTGGCGAACACTTCTTCCGGCGCAGCACCGCCGCCCTGTTCCAACACCAGCAGATAGCGCATCAGCGCCATCAGCATCGGCACGATCGACAGCTCGTACAGCGGCCAGCCGCTTCCCGCTGCCTCGCTGGTCTCGAGCGCCCACACGCAGTAGCTGATCAACACACCGGCGAGGCTGACCGACAACAGGATGCGCAGATAGCCGACCGAGTACACCTCGAGCGTGGCACGGGTGCCTGCTCCGTCGCCGACCTCGTTCAGCTCCGCGTAGCGCTTGCCGACCACGATGAAGAGCGAACCGAACGTGATGCACAGCACGAACCAACGCGACATGGGCACGTCGACCGCCACCGCACCAGCGGCGGCGCGCAAGACGAAACCAGCGGCCACCGTGACCACGTCGACCACGGGCACGTGTTTGAGATGCGTCGTGTACGCAATCGTGATGACGATGTAGGTGGCCACGACCGCCACCGTCTGCCAGCGCCCGGTGGCTGCCGCAAGAGCGAGGGCGATGATCGGGAAGGCCACACCGGCGACGCGAGCGACACCGACCGACAGTTCACCTGATGCGATCGGACGGTTGCGTTTGGTGGGATGGCGGCGATCGGCCTCGACATCGAGGAGGTCGTTCCAGATGTAGATACCGCTGGCAGCGAAACAGAACGACACGAATGCGACCACGGCGAGCAGCAGGTTGTCGCCCCCGTCCAGCACGCCGGCAGCACCCGGAGCGGCGAACACCAGGACGTTCTTCAGCCATTGCTTGGGGCGCGACTCACGCAGCAACGCCCTCAGCATGGTGTGTGCTCGTGTGCGTTGGGGTGACGGGTCATGGCGCCGGTGACGGTAGTTGGCTGCAGGGCCGGATTCGGGCATCTCATCGAGGCATCTCGCCCCGACCGACCCAGTGCGCCTCGTCGGCGTCGGCCAGGAGTTCGCGGTCGCCGGTCGAGTCGCCGTAGGCGCTGAGGTGCACAGCGCTTCTATCGCCTGCGTGATCATCGAGCCAGCGGTGGAGGCGGGCGACTTTCTCGGGGCCGCGACAGTTCGGTCCGTCGAGATCACCGGTCAGTATCCCGGCGTCGTCGACCGCCAAGCGAACCGCCAGCACATCGTGCACACCGAGCAGTGCCGCCAACGGTCGCAGGTACACCTCGAACGACGCCGACACCAGCACCACGGTGTCGCCCTCGTCCACGTGTCGGCGCAGCGACTCGACGACGTCGTCACGCAAGCCGTTGTCATAGACCTCGCGAGCGAACACCGCTGCGTCGGCCTCGACCGCGGTGAGCGGCAACCCACGAAAAGTGGCGGCAGCGCTTGCCGCCTTCAGCGCGTCGCGGTCGCGACGTGCGCCTGAGCGCGCCAACGACAGCGGCGATCGCAGCATCCGGCCCACCAGCGTGGGTGTTCCCACGGTTCGCCGCAGGAACGGCACCACGCAGTCGGCCATTGTCAGGGTGCCATCGACGTCGAACGCCGCCACTCGGGGGCGATCGATGCCGCCGATGCCGTCCGTCACGTCAGATGTGCCGGGATGGCAGCGAGTGCATCCCAGTAGCTCGGCCAGCTCTTCGACACGACCGCCGGGTCACCGATCTCGATGCCGTCGACCACGAGGCCGAGCAGCCCGAACGCCATGGCGAGTCGGTGATCGTGATGGGTCCCGAGCCGGGCACCGTGCAGGAGATCCGTCGGTTCGATCAGCAGGCCGTCGGGTTCGACGCTGACCAGTGCCCCGGTCTTGGCCAGTTCGGCAGCCAGGTCGCCCAACCGGTCGCTCTCCTTGCCACGGATGAAGCCGACGCCACTGATCCGAGTGGGGGTGACCGCTTGCGTGGCCACCACCGCCAGCGTCGGCACGAGGTCGGAGATGTCGGCCATGTCGACGTCGATTCCCCGCAGCGGTGTGTCGCGGCGACGCATCACCACCGTGTCGGTGGGACCGGCGGTGACGATGCAGCCCATCGAGGCGAGGATGTCGACGAATCGCGCATCGCCCTGCACCGACGTGGTGCCGAGGCCGGGCACGCTCACGGCGCCACCCACCATGGCTGCAGCAGCCAGGGGATAACTGGCAGAACTCGCATCGGGCTCGACGACGTACTCGGACGCTCGATACTCGCCGGGTCCAACGGTGATGTGTCGGTCCTTGATCTCCACGTCGGCGACCCCGAATGCCGCCATCACCGACTTGGTGATCTCCAGGTAGGGGCGTGACACCAGGCCCGACGACAACCACAGCTTGAGCCCACCCGGGATGTACGGGGCGATCAGCATCAATGCCGTCACGTATTGACTCGACACGTCACCCGGCATCACCACGGCGTCGGCGCGCTGCAGCGGACCGGACACGGTGACGGGCAGGTGCCCGACGGTTTCGCCGTGCACCACCGTGGCCCCGAGCGCTCCCAGCGCGTCGTGCAACGGCCCCATCGGGCGCGCCCGCAGCGGCGGTGCCCCGTCGATGGTGTAGTCCCCCACCCCGAGGGCACAGAGCGCAGTGACGAACCGCGAGGTGGTGCCCGCCAATCCGGCCTCGAGTCGCAACGGCCCCGGCGTGAGTTCGGCGCCGGTTCCGATCACCTCGGCAACGCGATGGTCGCCATCGACGCGCACCCCGATGCCGCAGCCGAGTCGCTGGAGACAATCGATCATCGCGGCGGTGTCGTCACCGGGCGCCACTCCGACGATCTCGCTGGTGCCATCGGCCAGCGCAGCACACACGAGGGCTCGGTTCACGATGCTCTTCGACGGGGGCACCGCCACCTGGGCGATCACCGCTCCATCCGCTCGGCGTACGCGGTAGCTCGCGGCGCCGACAGCGTTGCTGGTGTGCCCGGTGCTCACGACAGCGACTGCACGGCCGGACGGAACCCACGCGCCAGCAAACCACCGCGGAAGAGTTCGACCATCGCCCGGTCGACGAGCACGACGGCCACACCTCGCGTGCTCTCGACCACGTGGACGACTTCGAAGCTGGCGATGTTGACGCTGAGTTCGGCCGCCAACGTGAACACCTCGGCAGCTGCGCCGGCGCGGTCGGGAATCGGGATGCGAACCTCGGAGAGTGCATCGGGGTGGACCACCCGATTCGGCAGGTTCACTCGCGCCTGGCGCGCTGCGGTGAGCCGTGCATACAGCGCATCCCGATCGTCCGAGCTGATGATGTCGCGCATGTCGCCGAGGCCGGCGATGAGTTGATCGAGCACCCCGACGATCGCAGTGCGGTTCTCGGCACAGATGTCGAGCCAGATCCCCGGACGTCCGCTGGCCACCCGGGTCATGTCACGGAACCCGCCGGCGGCGAGTCGCAACAGGGCTGCATGCTCCTCGGCACGTTCGCTGGCCAAGCCCATCAGCGTTGCCGCAGTGAGATGGGGAACGTGACTGACGACGGCGACCAGTTGATCGTGACGCTCCGGCGTCAATGCCACCACTTCGGCACCGAGCGACGCGACGATGGAGGCCACCTGGGCGAACACCGTGTCGTCGCTGCCGGGCCCGGGAGTCAGTACCCACACCGCCCCCTCGAACAGGTCGCCCTGGGCGCCGTCGAGCCCATCGAGCTCGGAACCGGCCATTGGATGACCACCGACGAACCTGGTGTCAGCAGCGGCGGCACAGATGGCTGCTTTCACACTGCCGACGTCGGAGACCGAACCGCTCGTTTCCGCCAGCGCTCGCTTGACCTGATCAGCAGCGGCCAGTACCGGAACCGCCACGAAGGTGATCTCTGCCTTGACGTCGACCCCGAGCGCATCGACGACTCCTCGATCGAGCGCGGCGTCGGCAGTGGCAAGGTCGATGTCGTCGCCACTGATGTGCCACCCCTGCCGGCGCAGGCCGAGCGCAACCGATCCTCCGATCAGGCCCAGCCCGATGACGTTGGCGCGACGCGCCGGGGTGTCAGTCACGATGCTCGATCGTACTGCTGGCGTCTCGAGCAGGAGCGGCAACCGCAACCGCCTCGGTCAGTGCCCGCCACTCGTCGGTGGTCAGTTCGCGCCATGCCCCTGGCTGCAACGAGCGGTCGCTGATCGGTCCGATACGTGTTCGTACCAGTCGGGTGATCTGGTGGCCGACCGCTTCGCACATCCGTCGGATCTGGCGGTTGCGTCCCTCGTGGATCGTGATGCGCAGCACTCCGGGCTCGGGCTGAGACACCTTGGCCGGGGCGGTCAACCCGTCGTCGAGCGTGACGCCTTCTCGCAGTAGTCGGACCGATCCGGCCGACACCGCCCCACCGGTGACCTCCACGAGGTACTCCTTCTCGATACCGTGCGACGGGTGGGCGATCCGGTTCGCCAGATCACCGTCGTTGGTCAACAGCAGCAGCCCTTCGGTGTCGACGTCGAGGCGCCCCACCGAGAACACCCGGGGTTCGCTCGGCACGATCTCGACCACCGTGGGTCGCTGGTGCGTGTCACGAGACGTGGTCACCACGCCGATCGGCTTGTTGAGCAGGTAGTACACGAGGTCGGGGCGGACCCCGATGGGTGCTCCGTCGACGGTGACGAGATCGCTGTCGGCATCGACGCGGCGGCCGAGGATGGCCACCTCACCATTTACGGTGACCCGACCGGCTGCGATCAGGTCTTCACAGATCCGACGACTGCCGTAGCCGGTTGCAGCGAGCACTTTCTGCAACCGCTCGCCTTGCGGCAATTCGGCGCTGCGCTGGGCCATCTGCTCCCACAGCGGAGGCTCGGGCTCGTTCACGGCGACTCGGTGTCTGGCGTTGCTGCGTCGGGCGCCACCGTTTCAGGGGCCACCGTTTCAGTGGCCACCGTTTCAG
>Ga0105054_10000694_pt1 | contig 53965 bp, 55 predicted proteins | sample BON02_FD_78091 | JGI IMG/M metagenome (GOLD analysis project Ga0105054, IMG submission 78091) | Freshwater microbial communities from Lake Bonney liftoff mats and glacier meltwater in Antarctica - BON-02 (megahit assembly) | ecosystem: Environmental > Aquatic > Freshwater > Ice > Glacier...
CACGCCCCAAACCCAGCTCAACACCACCGACAACCCGCTCGCTCCACACCCACCACCATCAACGGACCCAAGACCCCACGCGGTGGATTCAGGCTAAGGGGCTCAGCGGATAGGTGAATCGGCCTTCGGGATTGCCGTTCGGTCCGAGGCCGTGACCAGGCCTTCACTGGTCGCCGCCCATCCGCGAAACCCCAGGTCGCGCCCTATCCGCGCGGCCCCTAAGGGGACACCCCGAAGCATTGTCATGATAATCGTGCAGGCGTCGCTGGCTGCGAGCGCGTCGAAGAAGGTGGAGACGCATGACGACCGAGCATTCGTATCAGTGTCATCACCGAACTCGGCGACGGGTCGTGTTGCAGGTGGCCAAGGAGCGACAGAAGCGACGCCCCACGAATCGCTGACCCCATCACGATCGGTGCCGGACGGCCCGCCACGAGCGACCTCGATCCCAGCGGAATTTCGACTGTTTTGGCTTCGCTACGAATGATACGATCATGATCATGATCATGAATTTGGGCAACGGGTGGTGAAGACTTGGAACGGGTCGATCGAGAATGCTTTCGACGTCGTCATCGTTGGCTCCGGCGCAATCGGATTGACCGCGGCGCTCGCTGCCAGCACGGCGGGCGCATCCGTCGCTGTCTTCGAAAAAGCGCCCTTCCTCGGCGGAACGTCCGCGATCTCGGGTGGAATGATCTGGATACCCATGAACCGCTACATGGCCGAACTCGGCCATGCCGACTCCCCCGAGGCCGCGCTCAACTACTTACGCGCGGTGAGCGACGGGCGCACCGCCGATTCGATCCTCGACACCTTGATCCGACGCGGGACAGAAATGCTCGAGTTCGTCGAACGCGAGTCCGGGCTGACCATGTCGACTCTCGAGGAGTTCCCCGACTATCACCCCGACTGGCCAGGCTCGGTCAAAGGGGGCCGCTCGCTCGAGCCTGATCTGTTCGACCTCCATGCGCTCGGACCCCTCGCGGAGAGTCTGCGCCCCGATCACCGGCCTCCGTTCACGATGCGCGAGTACGAGGATTGGCGAATCTTCACACGATTCCCGTGGGACGACCTCGAGCGGCGACGCCAAACCGGCCTCGTCGCTCGAGGTCGGGCGCTCGTCGCTCCACTGCTCAAGGCGTGCGCCGATCGCGGCGTCACGTTGGTCACCGACGCTCCGGTCGATCGACTTCGGGCGGGCGGGGGCCGAGTCACAGGCATCGACCTCAAGGGTGGTGTCGCAGTCGATGCGAGTACCGTCATCCTCGCCAGCGGCGGCTTCGAGTGGTCACCCGAAATGGTGGCGAACTTCTTGCCGGGGCCGGTGCAAGGAAGTTGCAGCCCACCCCACAACACCGGTGACGGCATTCGCATGGCATCGAAGGTCGGTGCCAAGCTCGGCAATATGCGTGAAGCCTGGTGGGGGCCAATGGTCGCAATCCCAGGCGACGTCACCGATGGCCATCAGACGAGCACGTTGTTGCGTTTCGAGCGCACCGGCCCGGGGAGCATCATCGTCAACAGGAACGGTGAACGGTTCGTCAACGAAGCCCACAACTACAACGACATGACGAAGGCCTTTCATACCTTTGACCCTCGGGCGTACGGATATACCAACCTTCCGGCCTACCTCATCTTCGACCAACGCCACCTTGACGAGTACGGCTTCCTGAGCCACCGGGCAGATCAGCCGACACCGGAATGGCTGACGGTAGGCGACAGCCTTGTCGACCTGGCGCAACAACTCGGCGTCGATCCGTCGAACCTCGAACTGACCGTCAAACAGTTCAACGCCGATGCGTCCAACGGGGTCGACCCCGCGTTCCATCGCGGTGAGAGTGCCTATGACCGCTACTGGGGCGACCAACTCGCGCCACATCCGGCTCTCGGACCAGTCGACCAATGCCCCTATTACGGGATCGAGGTGTTCTCCGGGGTGATCGGCACCAAAGGTGGCATCACGACCGATGGTGAGGGCCGCGCCCTCGATCCGTTCGACGACGTGATCCCGGGTCTGTTTGCCGCTGGCAACACCACCTCCCACCCAATGGGCCCCGGGTACCCAGGTGCGGGCGGAACGTTAGGACCAGGTATGACGATGGGGTACGCGGCCGGCTGCCGCGCTGCCACCGGCTGACGGCCACCACCTGAAGAAACGTCACACAACCGCTGGCGCCGCGCGCTCATCACCTCATCGTCGAGGAGCACATCACGATGCGGGACGGCTTACTCGACCGTTTGGAAGATTTTCCACAGATCGAAGTATCGCTCTGACATCTCAACTGTGCATTGGAACACGTGGCGACGCCCCTCGCCCGTACTCGCACACAAGTTCGATGCCCTCGTCGCCGTGCTCCTGGTCGGCAAGAATGTGCATCGTCCAGAACACCAACTGCTCGTCGGTGAGCCCATAGTTCGACTTGAAACCGACGACGAGACGGGTGAAGCTGTCAGGTACGAACGAGTCGAGGCCGATTGCCTCACCAAACTCGGGCAGCAATTCGAGGTGGGCCTTGGTATTGGTGAACATACCGAGGCGCTCTTCGGCAAGGTTCTTGACCAACGCCGTCCGAACCTCCTCGGGCGGACACGTCACATAGATCTGACCGATCCAAGGCAGCATGTTGCGGATGTGGAGGTAGAACTGCTCGGTGAACAGCCGCAGCTGAGGCAGCGTAGCGGCGCCGTTTCCAACGGCCAGAACCACCGGGTGATCGCTCATCCCACGCCCAGCCTCACGGCAATTGTCGCAGATCAGGTTGACGAAATCCGCCGGGCTCATGCTCGTGAGCGTTTCGACGTCCGGTTCGTGCGCGATTGTCGTTGTCAGGTCCTCCTGGTTGCAGCTGGTTGTCAGACGCCTATGCGTCCCATGCTCGTTGCATCTTCGCTGGCTCGACACCGGCGTACAGCCCGTCAACGACAGCAGCACCTTCGCGGATGGCCTCCAGAGCCGTTCGCGGGGCCACGCAATCGCCAACCGCCACCACCTTTACATCGCCCTCGGTTGCCTCGACGAGCTCGTGATACAGGCGATCGAGGACCATGTTTCCCAGCGCCGCGACGATGAGCGAGCAAGCGATGCGTGACTCGCGTCCACTCAATGCGTCACGGACCAAGAGGGCACCATCAGCGATACTGACGGGAACCGAATGCGTCACGAAGTTGACCCCCTTGCGGCCGAGTCGCCGCAACATCGTCTCCATCGTGGTGGGGTCGAGCGCTGTTCCCGAATACAGCTTGGCGGTCAGCAACGACACGTCATTGCCGGCGTCGACCAGCAGCTCAGCGGGAATGTACGCCGGGAAATGCCCGGAGTCGTCGATCACGACGACCTTGCCATTGGTCGGGACCACAGTCAGGTTTGCCAAGAACTCGTGCGGGGATAGCACCGGAATCGAATCGTCGGTGGGTAACGCGAACAACCGAGGGGTCGAGCCGATAGCTACCACGACAGCATCTGGCTCCAGGGCAAGAACCGTCGTGACATCTGCCCGACAACCGAACCTCACCTCGACGCCGAGGCGATCGAGTTCGCGAGCCTGGTGATCCACGATGTCGGACATCTCTGCCCGAGCCTCGATCGCCGAAGCCAACCGAACTTGCCCACCGAGCCGGTCCGATGACTCGAGTAACGTGACGCGATGCCCAGCTGTTGCGAAGCCGATGGCGGCCTCCATGCCTGCCGGGCCGCCACCGATGACCACCATATGTGATGGGGTCATATGTGATGGGGTCATATGTGATGGGGTCACCTCGGCCTCGCGCGTCTGATCGGCCGACAGGTACTCGAGTCCGACACTCGGGTTGACGGTGCACGAAATCGGTCGAATCGTCACCATGTATCCGTAACAACCCTGGTTGCAGCTGATGCACGGTCGAATCGGTTCGGACGACGCGGCCTTCTCGACCCAAGCCGGATCAGCGATCAGCGACCGCGCGATCGCGACAGCGTCAGCTTTTCCCGCTTCGAGGATCGCTTCTGCTTCGGCCGGCGTCTTGATCCGGCCCACGGCGATCACGGGAATCGAAACCCGCTGCTTGATCGCGTCGGCGAGGTCGGCGTAGAGAGCACGAGGGGCGTCCATCGGCGGGACGATTGCCTGGTTGTGACTCGACCGGCCGGCGCTGACGTTGATGTAGTCGAGCGCTCCGGTAGCGGCGAGCAGGTGCGCAATCTGGGCACAATCATCCGGCTCGAGACCGCCCGGGATGAGTTCGGAACCGTTGAGCCGGAGCCCGACGACCTTGTCGTCACCGATGACGGCACGGACACGCAGGATCACTTCGCGGGCGAGACGCACTCGGTTCTCCAGCGATCCGCCGTACTCGTCATCTCGACGGTTGTTCAACGGTGAGAAGAACTCCGACAACAGATACTCATGAGCAGCGTGAATCTCGATGCCGTCCACGCGCGTTCGCCCGAGAACCGCCGCTGTGTGCCCATAGCTCTCGATGAGCTCAGCGATCTCAGCTCGCGTCATCTCGTGCGGGATCTCGTGCGTGTTCGCACTGCGCACATCTGACGGTGCCCACAGCGGCAGGCGCGAATCCTGCGTGTTCATCCGTGATCCGCTATGGGCCACCTGCGCGATGACCTTGCAGTCATACTCGTGTAACGCATCGGCGAGGCGGTCGAGCCCCGGAATGACGGCTGGGTCGTAGAACCGCAGGTACTCGGGGAACTTCAGCGTCGTTGGATGCACCGCTCCGCCCTCGACGATCACTGCCGCGACGCCATGGCGGGCCCGCTCGAGGTAGTAGCCGAGCATGCGGTCGCCGACCACACCGTTCGAGGACAGCAACGTCTGATGTGCCGGAAAGACGACGCGATTCTTAAGATGCAGTCGACCATGATCGAGCGGGCTCAGCAAGGTCGGCGACGACGACTGCGCGGTCATCCGCCCACCAGTTTCGGGGAACCAATGACACACACCTGGTCGAGGTCGAGTACTGAGATGAAACGGCCGATCGCCAAGTATTTGGCGACACAGACGCTGAGATCGACCACGCCACCGTCGCCAAGATCGGCCCGCAACGAGTTGATCAGACCGACGTCGATGCTCTGCGGATCGACGCAGAACCGTTCGGCGAACTCGAGCGCGCGTCGCTCGGCAGCCGAGAACGACGAACTCGACGGCCAGTTCTCCACCTCATTCAAGAGCGTCTCGCTCACGCCCGCTTCCCGCGCTTGCGGTGAGCGGTACGCCTGGCACCGGACGCATCCGTTGATGAGGGCGATCCGGTACCGCACCAGTTCGTGCAACCGAGCGGATAGTTCGCTGGCGAGCACAGCTGCGTTCAAGAGCCCGACGGCGTCGGCCATGATGGGGCGGTGGGCCAGCGCCCGACGGGCCTCGGGCCCGGCAACGCCGGCCTGGCCGGCGGCGTCCCGCTCGTCTCGTAACTCAATGTGCGTCATCGTGGGTTCCTCACCGTGTTGATGCAGGCTCGGCCGCGTGGTCGGGCCGCTGACTTCGGGCGGCGATATCGAGCGCGGCAAGTCGGCCGTAGGTCATTGCTCGGCTCAGCGAGTAGCCGCTGTTGTAACCGAGTCCAGCCGCCAGACGCGAAGCTGCTTCGCCAATCGCGTGCAAGCCGACGATTTCAGAGCCGTCCGAGCGCAGGGCGCGCCCGGCTTCACCGGTTCGGAGGCCTGCGGCTGCGATGCCGGTGTTCAACAAGCGCAACCGCAAACCATGAAACGGGCTTGATTCCACTGGCGCAACATTGGGGCTGATCGGATGCAGACCATCGCCCCGAAACTTTCGGACCGACAGATTGGATCCTCGACCGAATTCTTCGTCATGGCCCGTCACGGCGCCCGCGTTGAAACGTTCGACGGCCTCGGCGAAACCCGCAGGATCGATATTCAACTCGGCGGCCAACCCTTCGAGGGTCGCCGAACTGGACACCAATCCTTCTGGGTACTCCTCGCCGGGCTGTGTCGCGCCGAGCCCGTACCGATGATGGTGACTGTCGTCCCAGATCAGGAACATCGGCAAATGGGTCAGGTTCCCAGATGCATCGCGCGTCAGACCGGCCGCCACCAACGCCGGGTGAAACGAGTCGTCACAGAACCTTGAGCCGCTGCTGTCGACCACGATCGCGTGGGGCATGCAGTGCTCGTAACAACCCCGCGCGCCGTTGTCACCGTCGAACGTCGGCGTCGGCAAGACGTAGCCGGGAAGCACGGGGGCGGCCCAGGAAGGGAGCGCGAGCACGTCACCCCCGACAGCGGCGGCGAGTCCGATCGCGTCGCCGGTCAGGGTGGGCGGAGCCACACTTCCGCCGTCATCCGAAGGAATACCCGTGTATCGCTCGCTTAGTTCGCTCGACCAGTCGTGAGCACCGGTCGCCAAAATCACCGAACCCAGCAACGTCCGCTGCTCGCCGTCGGCGTCGAACGCTGTGACGCCGCACACATCGCCGTCGTCATTGGTCAACAGTTCGGTCACGGTCGTCTCGGCGAGAACGTCGATCGGCCGGTCGAGAACTGCGGACAGGAAGGCCGCAGCGATCCCCTGACCGAACGTGAGCACGTCCTGCTCTCGGCGTTGTGCAAGGACGGTCTGATCCCATTCGTTCCGGGTCGCGATTCCACCCCACCCGAACATCTCCGCGTAGGTGATGCCGCTCGGAAAGTGCGGTGCGTCCAGCAGACGGTCGCGCCACTCCCCGAGGTTCGCTCCTTCAAATGGAGCGCCCGTCAGATAACGACCCGTCGGACGCGAACCTGCGACCCCCGGGAAGTAGTAGTCCGGATAGTCAGGAATCAGCTCCCACCGAATCACGCCGAGTTCCTCGAACGCCCCGGCGGCATCACGAGCACCGTTGATCCACTCGCGGGCGCGGTTGTCGTCGAACAACGACGGATCGCGTTCAGCCAAGGCCCGTACGTACGAGAGTGCGGCGTCGGGATCGTCGTCGATCCCTTCACGCTCGGCGACATGGTTGGCCCCCACCCAGACTTGGCCGCCCGAGTAGGCTGCAGCGCCGCCGATCCGCGCTCCCTTTTCGACGAGGACGACGTCGAGGCCGGACTCGGCGGCAACGATTGCCGCGCTCAGTCCGCCCATTCCGGCGCCAACAACGACCACAGTTTGACCGGTCGTCACTGGCCGACCTGCCAACCCGCCGTCGAGACACCACCGTCGACCGCAAGTGACTGTCCAGTAATCCAGCCTGATTCTTCACTGAGCAGGAACAGCGTCAGCAACGCCGCGTCGTCCAACGTGCCCACCCGGCCAAGCGGGAAGCGACTCGCCGCGCGAGCGAACGCATCATCGACATCGCCGGCGATGAAATTCCGTTGCTCGTACGCGCTGACGACCAGCGGTGTCGGGATCGTCCCCGGGCAGATCGCGTTGACTCGCACGCCATCGGGCGCGTAGTCGACCGCCATCTGTCGCACGAGACCGGTGACGCCGCCCTTTGCTGCCGCATACGCGGCAATGTTCGGGACCCCGACCAGGCCACCAATGCTCGACGTCGCGACAATTGCACCAGCGCCAGCGTCCACCATCGAAGGCAAAACGGCCCGACAGCTCAGGAAGACACCTGTCAGATTGACCGCGATGACGCGGTTCCAATCGGCCAACGACAGCGACGCGGCCGAGCCCTCGCCGGTGATTCCAGCGTTCGCGAAGAGGCCATCGATCTTTCCGAATGCCTCCAGCGCGGCGGTAGCCATCGCGTTGGCCGCCGCTTCGTCGGAAACGTCGACCTGCACGGCCGCCGACTTTGCGCCGCTGTCAGCGATCGCTGAGGCCGTGCGTTCGGCAGCCTCCGGATCGATGTCAGCGCAGATGACCGCGGCGCCAGCTTGCGCACACGTCGCTGCGGTGTGCGCTCCGATCCCCGAGCCCGCCCCGGTGATCACAATCACCTTGGCGGCGAGTCGTTCAGACATCGGCGGCAGCGTAGAAGTTCTGCGATGGCTCCAGTGTTTCGGGGAGTTGCGTGGGCATTGGCTCTCCTGGCCAACAGCGACGCAGCGATCCCGACAGGCCGCCCTGAAGGTCTTCGAGCGACTGCCTGTACCAGAACCGAAGACGCCGTCGCGTGAAATGCCAGCTCCCTCGCTGTCTGACGTAGTCATCGTGGTATCGCATCTTGGCCATCATGGTGACCCCGCCGAGGCCCATCTCCGCTGCAGCCTGCGCCACCCCAGTGGCGTGGACGTCCTCGGTGAAGTCGAGGAGCTGGTGGTAGGGCAGATGGATCGACGGACCCATCCGACGCAGGCGCTCGCTGTAGAACTCGTGAATGGACCGAGACGCCCGGACACATCGACCGTTCCGTCGCCGTGGATGAACCTGCCCTCGATTCCGAAGAGCTGTGCAAGGGCGTCCACGTCGCAGTCGCCGCACGCTGCGCAATACCTACCGGTCAACTCCCGCAGTTCGACACGACCCTCGAGTCGTGTGATGCGTCCGGCAAGGTCACCGATCACTGCTGTGCTCGTGAACTGGCGCCGAGCGCGATCATCGATTTATCTTGAATTCTCACGTGCGTCCCCTTCAGTGATTTTGGCCAAGCGGCGCGCTGTCGTCTTGGGATATATCGCAAGTCGACCGCATGATGCTCTTGCAGTTTACCCTGCTAATGATAAACATGGATTCCGCCCTTGTCAAGCCACCCCAACTATGATAAACGTAGGCATAGATCTACCTACCGGGGTGAAGGAGAACGATGCGTCTACAAGATCCGCCGTATTTGGACGGCATGACCAAATTGACCTCATTCGACGAAATAGACGAAGTACTGCGTTCAGCCGCGTTTGAACAGGGGGCCCACCAGGAATCGGGTCCCTTCTTTCACGACAGCCTGCTGATGATCGGTGGCGACGAACACTTTGAGCGTCGCCGCCTGGAGGCGCAACTGTTTGGCAAGGAAGCGTTGCGTTACTACGAGGGTCAGGCCCTCGAGCCAGTCATCAGCAAGTGCATGGAAGAGCTCGACGCTCAGCGCGACCCCACGGATGGGCTCGTTCGCGCTGATGTTGTCGCCCTGACTCGCACGATGTTGCACCGGATCACGGCGGTGATCGTCGGGATCGACGGTGTTGACACCGACGAAGACACCGAGCTACTGCGTTGGTTCATCGAGAAGCTCGGGGAGGCAGTGACCGTCGAGTGGTCAACCCGAGATCACGACGAGGTAGTCGGTGAGGGCTTGGCGATCCGCCAGCAGTTCATCGACGAGTTTTTTCAACCTGCGGTCGACCGTCGTCTGGCGCTGATCGAGCAGCACAAAACGGGCGAGCTGGAGACCGCCGACCTTCCGAGAGACCTCATCACCCTGATGTACTCCCATTGGGATGACGCCTGGGACGACGACATCGTGCTGCGCGAAGCCACCCTGTACATGGTCGCCGCAACCCAAACTACGACCCACGCCGCGCCACACGTCATTGCTCACCTCGCTGAATGGTTCGAGCAGCACCCAGACGACGCCGAACGCACATCCGATCTCGACTTCTTACGACGCTCTGCCGCAGAGTCACTTCGTCTGCATCTTCCGTCACCGGCGTTACTGCGACGAGCAACGGTCGCCACCACGTTGGCTTCTGGTCGTGCCGTCGCCGCGGGCGAACGGGTGGCGCTGCTGTTCCACAATGCCAACCGCGACGCCCAGCACTTCGGCGACGACTCGCAAGACTTTGACCCGTTCCGCACAGTCGAGAGCACGTCGGCCAAGCCATGGGGCCTCACGTTCGGTGGCGGCGAACATCTCTGCATCGGACGACCACTCGTGACTGGCGTCGCAGGGCGCGGCGAGGACGACGGCACAGGTGGCACGATCGTTCAAATCCTCGCAGCGCTATACCGCTCAGGGGCCCAGCTTGACCCAGCCCGTCCGCCCGAGTTCACCGCCACCAGTCACCACGACGCGTACTCAACGTTCCCCGTCATCCTCGCGGAACGATGAGCAAAGGACCAATGCTGTGCATGTAACACTCGACCAAGCGACCTGCCAACAAACCGGATATTGCATGCGCATCGCACCGGACATCTTCGCGATGGTTGACGGGGAGGTGACGATCGTCCAAACCGACCCCGACGCCCAATTCGACGACGCGCTTGACGAGGCCGAGCGTCTCTGCCCGACCGGCGCCATCGTCATCGAGACCTGACCCGTGGACCGGCTCGGCGAAGCACATCCTCCCGCCGTCTCTCGCCACTCGACCGCGGGCGCACTCCCCGTCGTCCTCGCCAGCTTCTTCGCGATTGGTTTGGGAGCTGCCGGCGTCAACCTGATGGGCTACCTGACGCCCTACATCCAAGAGGACCTCGGCATCGGGCGGGCGCGAGCTGGCGCTGTGGTCGGTCTGTACTTCGGAGGCACCGGGTTCGGCGCGCTCGCCGCGGGTCGCATCGTCGCTCTGTTGGGCACCCGTCGTTCGGTCGCGTTTGGACTGACAGCTTTGGCAACACTGTCAAGTTGCGTCGCCGCCTTCGGCAACTACCTGTTCCTCATTGCGTTCGGCATTGTCTGTGGATTCGGCTACGCCGTGACAACAGTCGGCACCAACGTCGCAGTGGCCGCGGTGGTCTCACCGACTCGACGAGCGCTCGGCTTGACCGGCAAGACATCCGGCGGACCGCTGTTCTCGGCAACGTTCGCGCTGATCGCCGGTCTCACGGTCGACCACATCGGATGGCGAGGTGTCATGGCTGTCCACGGCGCGTGCGCTGCGATCGCGCTCATCGGCGCGATGGTCGCGCTCCGACGCGCCGATGTCCGCCCGGGTGAACGCCGGGCAACCAGTCTCAAACCGGTACCTCGGATCGTGATCGCTGTTGCGCTGGGGTCGTTCCTGTTGGCGGCGGGCGCCCAGGCCTTCTTCTCCTGGCTACTTCCGTTCCTCAAAGACGGGATGGGGTTGTCGTCCGAAAAGGCCGGCGTGATGACTGCGTCCGCGACCGCCACCAGTCTCGTCGGCATGCTCTCGACCGCTGTACTCGCCGATCGGCTCGGAGCCCGCGGACGCGTTCTTCTGCTCGCGTCGTTGGCAGTCTCGAGCGGGCTCGCAGCCATCGTCATGGCAAACGCCGACGGTGTCGGTCTGATCGTTGTCGGCGCCGCGGCGATGGTCGGCATAGCGGCATACGCGGCAGCGTCGGGCTTGATGCACACCGTCACCGTCGATCTGGCACCGGACTCGATCGAGCGCGCCTCAGCGCGAGTGATCACCGGGTTCTTTCTCGGCGCTTGGGTCTCACCAATTGCGTTTGGATGGGTCACCGACCATTCTGGTTTCAGCGCCGCGTGGCTCACCTCGGCGGGTTTCCTCTGCGCCGCAGCCGTAACGTACTACCTCTGCCACCGCTCCCAACAGAACACCACTCGACCCTTGGAGGTCCCATGGCCCGCATCCGCCTAATCGCTCCCGACGACATCGCCGAACCGCTACGCAGCGCCGTCGACGCTCCCAGCAAGCAACCCATCGAACTCGGGCCGCTGCAGGTCTACGCGCATCGCCCGGAGATTGCAGCAGCGTACGTCCAGTTCACCAGCACGGTTCGCAACACCGGCACCCTCAACCGCCGGCTCGTCGAACTGGTGCGGCTAAGCGTCGCGTTCCACAATCAATGTCGCTCATGCATGGCGGTCCGATACGGCGACGGCCGTGACGCAGGCGTCGACGAGAACTTGGTCTGCGAACTCCGCCAACCCGAGCAAGGCCCCGACCTCACCGAGGCCGAACGCGAGGCGCTGCGGTTCGCCGACAAGATGGCGAACGACCATCTCTCGATCACCGATGAGACGTTCGTCGAAATGCGTCAGCACTTCTCCGAGGAAGAGATCGTCGAGTTGGGCATGAACATTGCTCTGTTCGTCGGATTCGGTCGTCTTGCATCGGCCTGGGACCTCGTCGACCACCTGCCGCCAGGTTTCGCCCAACGGGATCAATGTCCCATCGCGCCGTGGCAATCAGACCCGGCTCAGCTCGGATGATCGTTCTCTCGTCCACGCTCAACAAAGGAACATTGACATGACCATTGACCAGACACCGCACGACCAGATGCCCCACCGACTCGATGGAAAGGTGGCCGTCATCACCGGCGCCGGGCGGGGAATCGGTGAGGCGACGGCCCACGTACTCGCCGGACTCGGCTCCAAGATCGTCGTGCTCGACATCGACATGACGACTGCCGAGACCGTCGCTGCCAGCCTGACCGACAACGGCGCCGACACCATGGCGCTCGAATGCGACGTCGCAGACGAGGCAGCCGTCATCGCTGCGGCGGCAGCCGTCGTCGAACGCTTCGGCACCGTCGACATCCTGGTCAACAACGCTGGTGTCATCAGTTGGACACCCCTCGAGAAGCTCCCGTCCGAAGAATGGGACCGGGTCTGCAACGTCAACTTGCGCGGGGTGTTCCTCTGTACCAAGTACTTCGGCCTACCGATGCTCGAGCAACGCTCGGGCAGCATCATCAACATTTCGTCTGTTGCGGGCACCGTGCCTGAGCCGAACGCTGGTGCATACGCTGCGACAAAGGCTGGCATCATTTGTCTCGGACGCCAGGTTGCTGTCGAGTGGGGCTCGCGGGGAGTGCGCTGCAACACGGTGAGCCCCGGCATCATCCAGACCCCGATGTCGGCAGCGTTTCTGGAAGATCCCGACGCGCTCGCGCAACGCATGGACATGGTCGCGAGCCGCCGCATCGGCACACCGGCCGAACTCGGCCAGACTGTTGCCTTTCTCGCCAGCGATACCTCAAGCTTCGTGAACGGCCAGAACCTCGAAGTCGACGGCGGCATGATGCAGATGTTCATCAAGCTGCTGCCCCGACCCGGCATCGACATGGGCGACTGACCATCCGCGAGGGGTCGACCGCCTTCATGGAAAAGCCTCGCCCGTAATTCACCAAACGCTACAACTACTGACAACAGGAGACCTGATGCAACACAAGACCTTGCCCGCATGGTTTACGGCAATCGAACATCTGACCCGGTTCGGCGAGGTCGACGAAGTCCTCCGATCACGCGACTTCGTGCAGGGGACGCACCGCGAAGCGCCAATGTTTCTCGGAGACACCCTCATGCTGATCGACGGGGACGCACACTTCGAGCGACGCCGGATGGAGTCACCATTGTTCAGTCGCGCGGCGTTGGCGTACTACGAACGACACGCCCTTCAACCCGTGATCACCAGCGCGATAAGCGACGCCCGCGCCGACGCTGGCGACGACGGTGTGGTCCGCGCCGACCTCGTGACGCTGACACGCACCATGCTGTGGCGCATCGCAGCCGTCACCACCGGCATGGACGGCGTCGAGGGCTCGGCGGCAACCGAGCGATTCATCCACCAGGTGAACGCCATTGGCGACGCGGCGACTGTGCAGTGGTCGACCCGACCGCAGGACGAGGTGCTCGCCGATGGTCTGGCAGTTCGGGGTGCACTCGTCGAGGAGTTCTTCGAACCATCGTTGCAACGACGGCGAGACCTGGTCGAAGCCCATCGAGAGGGAACCGTGCCACTCGATGGGCTTCCACGTGACCTGATCACCTCGATGTTGATGAGCCCCGACGACTCGTGGGACGACGATCTGATGCTCCGCGAGGCAACGCTCTATCTCATCGCAGCGACCCGCACCACCCTGCACGCCGTTCCGCACGCGCTGACTCACTTGCGCGAATGGTTGGCGGCGCATCCTGAGGACGCTGGGCTTGCCGCCGACCCGACGTTCCTGCGCAACGTCGCAGGCGAAGCACTCCGACTGCACCCGCCGTCGCCGGCGCTCGTTCGCGAAGCGGTAAACGATGTCACGCTGTCATCGGGACGTCGCATCGCTGCAGGCGAACGAGTGGCGCTGCTGTTCAAACCGGCCAACCGCGACGCCGACGTCTTCGGCGCCGACGCCGAGTTGTTCGATCCGCATCGCCAAAACTCTGCGGCAAAGTCGTGGGGGTTGTCGTTCGGCGGCGGCGAGCACCTGTGCATCGGCCGGTCGCTGGTGGTCGGGCTCGGTGGGCGCAACGAGGACGGCTCTGATAGCACCGACGGGACGGTGGTCGCGATCCTGCGCGCTTTGGCCGCGGCTGGTGCACGACCGGACCCTGGGGCGACACCACAGATGCTGACGACCAGCCTGTACGACGCACACGCGACATATCCGATCCTCCTCGACTGATCGCTGACGGTGAGGCGCCACCGTCAGCGGAGTTCGTGCACTCGGCCGGTCAACGGTCGACCACCGCTGCGTAGGTGGTCTCATACAGCCGCCGAGCCACCTGGGCGGGCGGCAACGCATCAAGTTCGAGACTGATCACCTCGACGCTGACCGGTGCGCTGGCCGGCATGATCGACAAGAAGTCGGCAAGTGGGAACTCACCCTCCCCTACCGGATGTCGGTGCCTGACACAGTCCGCGATGTAGTCGTCGAGCGCCGGGGTCATGGCACCGTCAGAGATTTGCACGACCGAGACCAATGCCGGATTGAGACCGGCTAGCGATTCGATGCCGGCGCCCCGAAACACGTGCCAGGCATCGACGCACGACCCCACGTTCGGTCGGTTGATCATCTCGATCAGTTGATCGGTGGCGGGTAGGTCGGCGAGGCCCGTCGTGGGAATGAACTCGATCGCCAAGACGGACGGCGCGAGGCGGTCGGCCGCCTTTCGAAGCCACGACGCGGCGGCCTCGAAATCGAGGGTCGGTTCGAAAGGCGGCGCCACTTGGATACGGGGCGTCTCGAAGAATCTGGCGAGTTCGACGGACATCTCCAAGAGGTCGTCACGAAAGATTCTGAGGGGCTCGATCTCGCTGACCCGAATCCCGTGGGCGGCAACCAGGTCGCGAATTCGTGAGTTGTCCCAGCCGCGGGCTCGCAGGCCGAACACTTCTTCGGGTCGCAGCCCAATCCCGTTGAAACCGGCGGCGGCGGCAGCACTCACCCGATCGCTCATCGAAGCGTCGCGCATGCTCATATAGGCCAGATTGATCTCCGGCTGCACGACCGTTACCGCATCAGTTGCCGTCATCTCGACCAGCCGAACGAAGCGTGGGGATGCGTGTCGGTTAGACCGGGCATCACCGTCATCCCCGACGCACTGATGGCAGGGAGGCCGGTTCGGCCGATCGTTGCAGCCACGGCTTCATCCCCGATTGCCGTGATGCGATCGCCACCACCAACACCAAGACACTGGCACGCATCGGAGCCGCGCCAGTTCTGTCGATCACGTCTCCACCCGTCAGCAAGGTTGAGGTCATGCGGCTGTCGCAGACTCCTAGAAACGGACGCAGACGTGCTCGAGCGAGCGGTGCATGTACCCGACGTCGACGGGAGTCTGGTCGGCGACCTCAATCGATTCGACCAGTCGTTCAAACTCTTCAAGTGGTGTCACGCTTCCCCCGGAGCAGGCTTCATTCGCAATTGGTGATAAGGAAACCATAGATCACCGACGACTGATCTACACGACTCGCACAAGATTCGTACCTCCAAGGATAAGACACGGAAAAGGATGGGACCAGGAGAGGGCAGCCACGAAAGCCACCGAGTTCTTACGTTATGACACCGACAGCAACTTGTTTCGCGGCCCAAGGCGCGGCCGCAGGCATGAGCTGTCCTCCATCACGCACCTCGACCCAGCCGTCGTCCATACGACCGACACGGGTCGTATGGACACCAACCACGCTCGCGTAGTAATCTACTCAGTCGCGGCAGCTCACCAGAGCTGATCCGCAGCACAAGGAGATGGTCGTGAGTCGCATTCTGATCACCGGTGCCGCCTCCGGTATCGGTGCTGCCGCAGTGGAATCTTTCACCGGGCGCGGTCACACGGTCATCGTGATCGACGTGAACGCTCACGGCGAGATCATCGCTCTCGACGTCGGCGACGAACAGGGATGGGCCGATCTCGTCCAGGACGTCGCTCCACTCGACTCGCTCGTGAACTGCGCCGGCGTGAGGCGGCGCACACTTCTGCTCGAAGTGTCCGCTGCCGAGTGGGATGCCGTGCTCCGTGTGAATCTCACCGGCACGTTTCTCGGCGTGCAGGCCTTTGCCCGACAGTGCGTTGACCGTAAGCGGCCCGGAGCCATCGCGAACATCGCGTCGACCACCGCTTTCGCCGCGGTCGAAGGCCAACCGCACTATGTCGCATCCAAAGCCGGCGTTTCGATGCTCACCAGGGCGGCCGCCCGCGAGTTGGCCATTCATGGGATTCGAGACAACGCCATTGCTCCCGAACCCACCGAGACCCCAATGCTCAACCAGCGACTCGACATTCCCGGACAGCGCGAATGGCTCACCTCGATGGTCCCGCTTGGGCGACTTGCCCAGGTCGAGGACATTGTTGCCGCGATGAGGTACCTGCTGAGCGAGGATGCTGCCTTCGTCACCGGCGTCACCCTTCCCGTCGATGGCGGCCGCTGCTCACCAAGTGGCCGCGGCGACGACGCCGACCAGCCAACCCACAAGGAGAGTTTGATCGTGACCTTACACATCCGAGTCGATCACGAGCTGTGCATCAGTTCGGGGAAATGCGTCGGAGACGAACCCGAGGTGTTCGCATTCGACGACAACGAGCTCGCGTACGTCGCCACAGCCGAGCATCAGATGGATCGCGCTCGCGTACTGCGGGTCGCGCAGAACTGCCCGAGTCAGGCCATCATCGTTCATGACGAGCACGGCGACGTCATCGCTGTGTGAGCGCAGGCCCTCGACGCGAGGTCACCGGCGGTTGGGAACCCAGATCAACGGCTCCGCAGACAACTGGGTCGATGTCTCAGCGTGGAGCTGCTGGCGTTCATGAATGGCGCCGAGTTCGAAGCGATCACCACGGCGGTGACGATCTGGATTCGCTGCTCGGCGCACATGATCGACCGGCCGATGGTGAGATCGCCGTGAGACCCGCCCGCCCGCCCGCCAGGCGGCTGCCGCTAGGTTCTGTCTATGGTTCACGGTCCCCTGATACTCGCCGCCGGGTCGTTGCTCGACGCGACGCCCCACGACTTGGTCGAGGCCGCGAGCCGCGCAGGATTCGACGGCGTCGGCCTTTGCTCTTCGGGTGAGCACCGAGTGGCCGACCCCGAGACCTTCCGCCATCGTGCCAAGGAGATCGGGATCCAGATCCACGATGTCGAGGTGTCGCATCGGCGAACCGGAGGCAGCCATTCACGCGTTGATCGATCACGCGGTCGCCGTCGGAGCGGGCCGACTTCTGATCGTCTTTGACCTGCCGAACCTCGCTGCCACCCGCCGAGGGGTCGAAGACGCTGCAAAGAGGTGCCGCGACGCCGGATTCGTGCCGGCGATCGAGTAGACGGCCTGGACGACCCCGAACACGCCTGACGATGCCGTGCAGATCGCACAGTCGACAGGCTGCGTGGTCGTTGTCGATCTCTTGCATCACTGTCGATTCAATGTAGGGTTGATTGAGCATCGTGGGTGATGGCGTAATCGGCTGGGTCCACATCTTCGACGGCCCGGCATCGGCTCCCCCGGACCTGTTGCACGAGGCATGGCCGGCTCCCGGTGATAGCGCACTGCCAGTCACCGCGCTCCTGGCCGAGGTGCCGATCAGCGGCGAGGTCCAAAACCACGACCTCGTACGACAGTTGGAGCCACACCGACGTGCACAGTTCCTCCACGATCGAACCGCCCCGGTACTCACCGGCCCAAGATGACAGCATCCCTGGTTCGTCGGGAGTGACGATCATCTGAGACTCGCCCGTGGCGGTCTCCTTCAGCTCAGCGGGTCGAAGGTCTCGCTCTGGCTTCGACGGCCGGCGTCGATCGCGATCACTCGCCCATCCTGACGGAGTTGAGCGATGCAGGACGGCGAAGGTGAGCGATGATCGAACCCGTCACGCCACCGTCGACGACAATGTTCTGACCATGGACGTTGGAGGCGCGGTCCAAGGCGAAGAAGAGTACCATGTCGGCGATGTCACTCGCCGCGCCGAGCCGACCAAGCGGAACCTTCGATCGGCGCGCCTCGTGGGTGGCCGCCTCGGCGTGAATCACCTCGGACATGCCGGCATCGATGAGGCCGGGCGCGACCGCATCCACCCGGATTCCGTGGTGGCCCCACTCCAGAGCCATCTGCGACGTCAGCATGGCCACGTCTGCCTTGGACGCGCCATAGCTTCCGGCGTTCGGCCCAGCGGCAACCCCACTCATCGACGTGGTGTTGACCACGACTCCGGATCTTCCCGCTGCGATCCAGCGGCAGGCGATCGCTCGCGCCATCACGAAGGTTCCGACCAGATTGACCTCGACCACATCGCGGAATACCTGCGTCGTCAGATCGGGCAACGGACCGAAACGTACGATGCCAGCGTTGTTCACGAGCACATCGGGCGTACCGAATCGATCGAGTAGCTCCTCGACACTCTCCTCGTCGGTGATCGACGCGGCAAAGGTCTCCTGCTCGGGCCTGGCTGGCACGCCATCTACGTCGATGTCGACGGCACCGACTCGATAGCCGTCTTCCATGGCAGCTGCGGCGATGGCCGCACCGAGACCACGGGCCCCGCCGGTCACCAGAATCGATCGGGTCAGGGACGTGTCAGCAGTGACGATTGCCCTATAATGGCTGCGGAAGGGGAAGCCGTGATCGTCCTAACGTCGTACCAGGAAGCTCGCGAGGCTTTGCGCTGTCGCGACCTTCGTCAAACGCTCTACGACGAAGGTCATCGACTGATGGACGGAGTAATCGTCAACCTCGACGGCGAGGAGCACCTCGCCCGGAGGCGGCTCGAGGACCGCCTCTTTCGTCGCGACACCTTCGCCTGGTACGAGCACGAGCGCATCCCGACCATCATCGACGACGTTCTGCGTGAGCCCGTCGAGCAGCGACGTGGAGAGCTGATCTCGCTCGCCCGCCGCACGATGTTGTCGCTTTCACTTGAGGTCGCGGGGATCGACCGACCATCCGATGATGTCGCAGCCCTCGACGACCTCTACGCCCTGATGGACCGCCTCGCCCGAGCTTCGACGGTCGCCCGTGCAACCGGAGACAAGACGGTACTGATCGCCGACGGCGACGATGCGCTCGCTCATTTCTCGGAGGCGTACTTCCGTCCGTCGCGAGACCGTCGACAGCGTCTCATCGAAGAGTTCGAACGAGGAGACATCGACGAATCGGATGTTCCCCGCGACGTCCTTGCAACGCTTCTTCGGAACCAGGATCGCCTTGACCTCCCGCCCACGACCTTCCTGCGCGAGATCGCTTATTTCCCCTGGGTGGGTTCGCACTCGACGTCGAATCAGCTCGTTCACGCGATGCACCATCTGTTCGAATGGTTTGAGACTCATCCCAGCAGTCGGGCCAGCATGCTCCAAGATCACGACGGCCTGCAGAGATTCGTCCACGAGTCGATCCGACTCCACCCGATGAGTCCGGTGGCGCTTCGCCGGGCGACGACCGACGTCGAGATCTGTGGTCAGCTCGTACCGGCGGACAGCGAGGTTTCGATCGATGTCGAGCAGGCAAACCGTGATCCCCTGGTCTTCGGGTCCGACGCCGACACGTTCAATCCGGATCGCGACCTCGGCAGTGATGCCACACCTTGGGGACTGAGCTTCGGACATGGCATACACGCATGTCTCGGTCAAGAGCTCGCCGGTGGGCTCCAGCCCGAACCGGATGCCTCGCCCCGACTACTCGGTTCGGTGTCCATCATGGCCACGCGGATGCTTGAGCATGGCGCCCAACCTGATCGGGCGGAGCCTCCGACGAACGACGAGACGACAACCCGTTCCGTCTGGTCGCGGTATCCGGTGGTGTTCAGATGACGGCTGCTGTCGAAGCTCTCATCGGCGACATCCTCCGCTCGATCGAATCGCGTGATCTTGATCGCTTCGAAGCCGTCCTCGCCCCCGACGTGACCTGGCAGAACGTCCCTCACGCTCCGGCCGTCGGACGCTCGGCGGTCCTGCAACTCCTCGACGGCATCCTGCCGCTCTGCGAGCGAGTCGATTGGGAGATCGTCTCAGCCGAGTACGGAACCGACACCGCCTGGTTGGAGCGAGTCGATAGGTTCTGGATCGATGGTGAGTGTCATGCCGCGCCATGCAACGGCGTCTTTGTGGTCGACACGACCAGCAAGCAGTTGCTCTCCGTGCGCGACTACCTCGACTACAGCCTGTGGCGCGAACGAATCACCCCAGTGCTCGCCCGCCGTGCCGCCGAAGATGCTCCGGTTGTCGTCGGCCGTCACCTCGCAGCGGTTCGACGGCTCGACACCGTCGCGATGTCAGCCGACTACGCTCGCGACGCGACGCTGAGCCGCCCCGACCACACGTGTATTGGGCGCTCGGCGATCTCCTCCTACTTCAGCACCGTCTCCGGTCGGATGCACAGCCGGGAGCTATGGCTCGGAGATCCCGTATTCAAGGACAACGGCGAGGTGACCGTCCGCTGGAGCGTCTCATCGACAGGCGTCGTCGTCGCCGGCGGCACCGACACCTACCAGGTCGAAAGTGGCCGGATCGTCCACCAGGTCGTCCACCTTGACGGATCCGATTTCTGAAGCCGAACAACCCAGAGACCCATTCTCAAAGTCTTCTGGCCCCATCCCACACCAACGGAGCAGCTATGCCGACCAGCCATGACCACCAATCGCTCGACGGAAGAGTCATCGTCGTCACCGGAGCCGGACAGGGCCTTGGTGCCACGACGGCGCGCCTTCTCGCCGAGCTGGGCGCGACCGTGGCGGCGATCGACATCGAAATCGACGGGGTACGCCGGGTCACTGACCAGATCACCGAAGAGCTGGGGCAGGCGCTGGCCATCGAGTGTGACGTGTCCGACGAGGCATCGGTCGAAGCCGCTGCAGCGACTGTGGTGAAGGAGTTCGGCAGGATCGACGGGCTGGTGAACAACGCTGGCATCATCCGGTGGGGACGCCTCGAGACGCTGGCGGTCGACGACTGGGATGCCCTCGTCTCGGTGAATCTCCGGGGGACCTTCCTGTGCACGAAGCACTTTGGGGGCACGATGGTCGAGCAGGAGTCCGGGAGCATCGTCAACATCAGCTCGGTCGCCGGTGGTGCGCCGCAACCGAACTGCGGCGCGTACTCACCGACCAAGGCGGCGGTCGCCATGTTGGCGCGGCAGGTTGCGGTCGAATGGGGCCCTTTGAACATTCGGACGAACTCCGTCAGCCCTGGGATCATGGAGACACCCATGGCCGATGTGTTTCACCGCGACCCGAGCTCAAGGGAGAAACGCATCTCGATGATCCCGAATCGACGGTTCAGTGACCCACGCGAGGTTGCGGCGGTGATCGCATGGTTGATCGGTGACGGCTCCAGCTTCGTCAACGGACAGAACATCGAGGTCGACGGCGGCATGATGCAGACCTTCCTGAGCCTGCTTCCGCGCCCTGGCACTCCCCCGGTGCGGTAGTCGATCAGCGAGCCAGCTCGCCAAACTGGCGACGATCAGCGACGATACGCGAGATCCGTGCGATCGCGAACGCCTTGCACGAACCCGTCGATCACGAGTGGGAAACTCGATGCCGAGTCGAGCTCGAGCGACAGCGACCAGTCATGAACTACGGTGCGGTCGGCGATGCGCCAGTCCCCGTCTCGGCGCTCGAATCGATCGACGTACCGGCCGGCGAAAAGATCGAGCCACTCGACGTCGCCCTCGGTTCGTCGAAGATATGCGATGCCGTAGGACTCGGCATGGGCGACACCAGCATCGAGATCATCGATCTCGATGAGGATGTTCGCCACGGTGTGGCTGGTGTGATGAGCCCGTTCGGCGAGCGAGCCGATGATGAAGTCAGCGAACTCGTGTCCCGAACCCTTGAAGTGGCCATGATCGTCGGTGCTCTCGTCGTGGAAGCAACTCCGAAGGAGCTCACTGTCGAGCCGATCGACGCCCCGGCTGTATCGCATGAGGGTCTCACGGATCTCTTCCCTGGCAAGGAGTTCGGCCACCGTGATCGTGCCGACGCTCATCGTGCGTTGACGCTCTGCTCGAGAATCACCGGGTAGCGGGAGAAGGCACCGCGTTCACTGGTCGGGTCGATCTCGGGTGGATCATCGGGGTCGGGCCGCACACCGAGTCGGATGAGTTCTTGCACCACGACTCCCACCAAACCGAAGAGTCGGTTGTCGAAACCGTCGGCGGGGTCGGGTTCGAGCCCGACCGCGAGTTCTTGGCCGATGCAATGGTGCATTCCGTGTCCGAAGCTCAGGCCTGGTCGCGGAATGTTGTCGGGAAGATCCCGATCGGGCACGAACTCGGCGGCATTGTCACCGAAGATGGCGGGATCGCGATTGGCCGAGCCCATGTCGATGTGGACCAGATCACCCTCATGAACCTGGGTTCCATCACTCAGAACGAAGCCGTCAGTCGCCCACCTCGCCGCAATAGGACTGATCGGGGACAGCCGGAGTGTCTCGAGGATGCACCGTTGAACGAAGGCCGGATCCGTGATCAGACGGTCTTCGTCATCGGGATGCGTGGCGATCCAGTCGAACACGTTGTCGAACGTCATGGTCATCGCGGCGGCTGAGGTGCTCGCTCCCGTCAACAGGAAGAATGCCGTCTCCCTCAAGACCGTGGACCAGTCCAAGTCGAGGCCCTCGGAGTTCTCAAGCATCACGCGAAGGATGTCGCGAGGAAGATCATCTGGTGAGGTCTTCCCGTTCGCCACGTCGTCGAGAAGCTGACGACGACGCTCGGCGGCAGGCTGAGCGAACGCCGCCTCGAAGGCCTCCAGCGCAGCTCGAACCTCGAGTTCCTTTGCCTCGCGATCGCCCACATAGTGAAGTATTCGGGCGCCATCGATGAAGAGCTGGAGCTGTTCTCCGAGTCGTTTCGTCGCGAGATCGTCGCCGGGGTCGAGGTCGATGCCGGCGTTGATCGACGCCAACTCCAGCATGACACCGTGGCCAAACGACAACAGCTCCAGGTGCCCGGCTCGAACATGTTCCCTCAGCCGTGACTCGAGTACAGCCGGAAACGACTCGCGCTCGTACCGGAAAAGTACATCGCGTCGAAAGAGCGGGTTCTCGAGGCGCCGCCGATCGCGGTGTTCGGTCCCGTGGAGATTGATCAGCACGTTGTCCATGACGACGCCACCGTCGTACAGTGCTTGCCGAAGATGCTTCGACCGGTAGGCCTCGCGGGCGCCATCCCAGGAGGTGATGATCACCGGATCGGATGCCTCAGCGGAGCACATCGGGTTCCTCCTCGAGGAGGCGCCGGATCTCTCCGCCCCAGAAGTACTCGACACTGAGCGAGTTGATCGCTCGCTTGAGCATTCCCCGTTGCTCGACGGGCACCGGAACAGGGGTTCGGCCCGCGGCCATCGCGTCGTAGTTCAGGCGACAGGTTCGTTCGAAGTTGCTGGCCCGATAGGTCGCCTGAGCGACGGATTCGCCAGCGATGAGCACCCCATGATTCGCGAGGATGACCGCCGAGGAACCGACGATTGCGTCGGCCAGGTGACCACCGCTCACCGAGTCGTCGACGCCGCCCGTGTACTCGTCGAACAGGGCGATTTCGCCGTCGAACATGCACGCTTGTTGATCGGTGATCTCCGGAGCCACGTGCATCGTTGACAGCAGTGACCCGTAGTACGGGTGGTTGTGGATGATCACGCGAGCCTCTGGCCAACGTGTGTGGAGCTCGGTGTGGATGAATACCGCGGGGGTGACGTCCCACTTCCCCTCGAGCACCGCTCCGTCACGGTCCAGCACGAGCAGGTCGGAGGCCTTCACCTCACGCCACCATAGCCCGTAGGGGGTGCACCACATCGTCCCGTCGTCCTCGGGCCGCATCACGGTGATGTGCCCGGCGACGTCGAGCGCGAAGTCGGCCCGAGCGAGAATTCGCACCGCGCAGGCGATCTGTTGCGGGATGGTGAGGTCGACGACCTCGGGCATTCGCGTCGGAAAGCCATCGCCTTCCAACGCCCGTTTGAGCTTTCCCATGTTGCCTCCTGTGGACTCAGTTTCCGAGATACGACCGAACGAGCTCTTGCGACTCCCTCAGCTCACGCGACGGCCCGCTCATGTCGTTGTTCCCGGTTCGCAGGACATAGGTCCGGTCTGATATGTCGAGAACGCTGGCGTTCTGTTCGACGAGAAGGAACGTGGTCCCTCCTTCGTCGCGCAGCTCGGTAACCAGACCGAAGAGGTCATCGACGAGAATGGGCGCCAACCCGAACGACAGTTCGTCAATCATCAACACCTTGGGCCGGGTGATCATCGCTCTCGCCAGCGCCAGCATCTGTTGCTGTCCACCCGACAAGGACGACGCCGCCTCACCGATCTTTTCAGCGAGCGCTGGAAGCAGGTCCAGCAGGCGGTCCCTGTCACGACGAATGGCCTCGTGACCGTCCTTACGAAGCCCAAGCCCCAGCTCGAGGTTCTCGCGCACCGAGAGGTTCTGGAAGATGCCACGGCCTTCCGGCAGGTGGCCGAGCCCGAGTACGGCCCGGCGCTCGATCGCCATCTGGCCGAGGTCGGTTCCGTCCAGCACGATGGAACCCGACCAGGTGGGGAGAACACCAGACACCGTTCTCAGAAGCGTCGTCTTGCCGGCACCATTGGCACCGAGCACCGACACGATCTCGGCCTCGTCGACGTGCAACGTGACACCGTGTAGCACTTCCAGGGAGCCGTACCCGGAGACGACGTCATTGATCTCGAGCAACATCAGGAATCCATTCCGGCCACTTCGTCACCGAGTTCAAACCCGGCTCCGAGATAAGCCTCGACAACGATGGGATCAGATGTCACTTCGACAGGTGTTCCCCGCGAGATGATCTCGCCGAAATGCAACACACTGATTTCAGGACACAAGGCGGCGACGAGTGCGAGATCGTGCTCGATGATCACGATGCAGATCTGTCGTTCCGCAACGAGGGCACGGAGGCCACTCAACAAGACCGTCACGTCGTCAGCGCCGAGACCAGCTGCGGGTTCGTCGAGCAGCACCACGCTTGGCTCGGCCACCAAGGAACGACAGACCTCGACGATCTTTTGCGCTCCGAGTGAGAGATCGCCTGCTTGCTGATGAGCCTTGGCGGCAAGACCGAAGCGATCGAGCATCTCCATGCAGATGCGGCGCGAGGCTGTTTCCTCGCGCCGTCGTGGTGGCCAGAAGAACAGTTCGGCCACGTGACCCCACCGGAACAGGTGGTGACGCCCGAGAAGGACGTTCTCCATGACGGTCGCGTCCAGGACGAGCTTCGGTGATTGGAAGGTACGCCCGAGCCCCGCTTTGACCCGAGCGGTCTGGGACATGGCCGTCAGGTTCTCACCGCGCATCCACACGGTCCCGCGGCTCGGCATCACGTAGCCCGACAACACGTTGAACAGTGTTGTCTTGCCAGCACCGTTCGGGCCGATCATCCCGTTGAAGCCGGCCTTGAACTCGAGGTCGACTCCTTCCAGCACACGATTTCCCCCGAAGGCGACATGCAGATCACGCAGCTCGAGCACCGTCTCACGGCTCGGCGTCTGGATTGGGGTCGTGGTCGTGGTCGTGGTCGGGTCAGTCATTGTTCAGAGCCCCCGATCGGAAGCGTCGCCGTAGATCATCTGCCCATCGAGTCTGGCGAATCCGATCCGGAATCGAGGCGATGCCATTCGGGAGGATGAGAACTGCCAACATGAGAGCGATCCCTAAGACGAGGAAGAGGAGCTTTTGCGTGTCCTGCAACTCCTGGCGGAGATAGACGAAGAAGGCAGCTCCAATAAGCGGCCCCCATAGTCGGCCAAGCCCACCGACGATGAGGACGACCAGCAGGAACACCAGGAGTCTCGTGCGGAACGCCGATGGGTTCACGAAGGCACTGTTCTGTGCCCATGCCGCGCCTGCCAAGGCGGCGGCGAACGCGGACAGGCCGAACGCGACCAGCTTGTAGTAGGTAGCAGAGATCCCGATCGGACCGGTCGCTATCTCGACGTCTCGGACGGCCTTCAAGGTTCTGCCGAGTCGTCGTTCGGTGAGAATCACATAGCCGATGAAGCAGAGGAACATGCTTGCGGCAGCAACCGCGTACGCACTTTGTGTTCGATCGAAGCCCGGAAGGAGAAAGAGGGGCACCTGTTTTCCGGTGCCGCCGTTCGACTTGAGGCCGCTCCAGACATCCTCGTCAAGACGGATGATCGTGATGATCAACTCACCGAGGGCAAGCGTCGCTATCGCCAGAAAGAATCCCTTCAGCCGCGCGGCGGGGAATCCGACGATGATCCCGATGGCCGCTGCGGCCACGCAAACGATCGGCAGGGCCACGAGAAACGGCCAGTCGTATCCCGACGTCGCCACTCGAACGATGGGGTCACACGCAGGGTCCAGGCATTCTTTGGGCGAGGTCAGGATGGCTGTGCCGTAGGCACCGAGCCCGAACAGACCGGCGTGAGACAGACCGAGGGCTCCCGAGTAGCCAACGAGCAGGTTGAATCCGATCGCCGCGGCCGCATAGGCGAACACGAACGCCAGGTTGCCGAGCCCGTAGTTGTTTGACGTGTCGAAGATGCTCGTCCAACCGAGCAGCGGGACCCACGGAAGGATACAGATAAGTCCGAAGACGGCGATACCGCTGACAAGGTCTTTGTGGCCTCGCCAGCCGCCGCGCCGAGGCGGGTACAGATGCCGAGAATCTTCTGGAGTGGATACCTCGCTCGTGGACATTAGACCTCTCGCAACTTGGCTTGCCTCGTGAGACCGCCAGGGCGGACCAGTAGCACCACTACCACCACAAGGAGAGCGACGATCGGTTGCAGACTCGTGTCGATCTGACCGCCAGCCAGGGCCTCGGCCACCCCCACGATGATTCCTCCGATGAAGGTGCCGGGCAACGATACGAAGCCTCCCAGAACCGCAGCGATGAAGCCCTTCAGAATCAGTCCCTCGGCGCTCCCGAGCTGCAGGACGGTCGAACTCGTGGTCAGAATCATCGCAGACCCTGCGATCGTCGTGCCGATCGCCCACGCAATCAGCGAGACCGCTCCAGCATTGATCCCAAGCATGCGGGCGGTCGGCCCATCCTCAGCGATTGCTCGCATCCTCACGCCCCATCGCGACCGGAAGAACACCGCGAGGCCGAGGGCGATGGCGAGGCCGGCGATGATCGACACGACCTGATCCCAACCAACCCGTGTGTCTCCGATGTCGAACGTCTTGCCCGACCATGGCGCCTCGAAACGTTGTGGCGTCGCACCCCACAGGTTCTCAATCAACGAGCCGAGTGCGTAGGTGAGACCGATCGTCAACAACAACAGCGGGAAGTGATCAACTCTGGCGAGCGGTTTGACCAATCGCCGAATGGCGACGTACCACAGCGGAGCGGTGATCAGACCCATGAGCACCGCCACGACCCATGGATACCCACCCCCCAATCCGGGCAACCAGTCCACGAACCTCGGGAGCCCGCGGGTGTGGAACTGAGCCGCCAGCGCCGCGGCGAATCCGACGGCCACCAGAAAGGCGAGGGGCTGATTCGATAGCCCGGTGAGCGGGCGGATCAGAAAGAACTGAGAGGCGGCGCCAAACGCGGCGGCCGCCACGACGGCGATCAGCATCGAGAGCCAAAAGGGCCATCCGAGGCCATCATCCGGGCTCGACAACCACCACGAGAAGTACGCAACGACCAAACCCATCTCGGCCATCGCGAAGTTGGGGACGTCGGTCGCCTTCATGACGACGACGATCGCGAGGCCGATCAGTCCATAGCTCGAACCTGATTCGAGTCCAGCAACGATCTGTTGTAGCAGTTGATTCATATTCGTACTTTCGTCTCAGCGGGCAGAACCACAGGCCGCCGAGGGTTGCCACGATTGGAGAGGGAGGCAACCCCCGGCGATCCTTTGGCAAACAAAGGATTTTACTCGGTGGGAGACATGAACTCCCGGATCTGCGTCCAGGTTTCAGTCGCCGAGTCGTACTGAGAGAGACCGGCGCCAGAGGCACAGCTGTGCCCACCAGGAAGCGGCCCACAAGCAGCCGCTGGCATCGACGGCAAGAGGATGGGATCGTTCACCAGCGCCTCGGCGTTGGCATGGAAGTTTTCGTAGCTGTAGTCACCATCGAGCTTGTCGAACAGCTGGAAGAAAGCGGTGGCGTACGAATAGGTCTGCAGACTGAAGTTCAACCCGCCGTCCTTCCCGGGGCCGTCGTAGGCATCATGGAGGGAGCGCCAGCCGTTGATGAACTCGTTGTCGGTGTCAGGCAGCGCCACCTGCAGCGCTCCGACGAAGCCGTCGGTTGCATCGGGGTTGGCCAGTTTCACGGTATTCGGGCCACCAGCGCCCGACGCTCCGGAGTCGGAGCAGACGATGGGGTCGAAGCCCGCCTCGAAGAACTGATCGAGGATCAGCCCGTTCTGGGCGTTGTCGACAGCGGTCAACACGCCTTGGGCTCCCGATGCGATAACCGCTAGCACCGCCGGGGCCACGGCATCGGACAACACCTCGACCTCTTCGGTCGCAACGATGTTGATCCCATGGATCGGGGCTTGTGTCTCGATGGCCGCCCGACCCTCGTCTCCGAGCTCATTGTTCTGACCGATCAAGGCGACATCCGTGACGCCCTGCTCGGCAAAGTAGTCGACGCAGACCCGACCCTGTTCGGTGCGAGTCGGCCCAAGGATGTACACCTCTTGGATGTCCGAGTCTGCTGGCGAGACAGGACCCCACAGCGGGGTACCAGCACCTTCGATATCTGGGTATGTGGCCGGAATCGACTGTGAGCCCGCCACACCAATGAAGCCCCAGACCTCGTCCTGATTGATGAGCTTGCGCACGTTGGTAACCATCTGTTCGATCTCAAATCGGTCGTCCTCCCAGATCAATTCGAACGTGCAACCGTCGACTCCGCCCTTGGCGTTCACCTCGTCGAACGCGATCATGAGACCCGACAGAAGGCCTTCGCCTGCTATTGCAGCAACACCCGTAAACGGCTGCGACGTACCGAGCCTGATGACGCCGGCTTCCTTGTCGACGCCGGGCATGTCGCCGTCGGTGTTCGCGCCACAGGTTGTGGGGACGTCGGCTGCGGGTGCCTCCGCTGCGGGTGCCTCCGTTGCGGGTGCGTCGACCGCGTCTCCGTCATCGCTGCCGCAGGACGCGGCGATTACAGAAAAACACACAACGGATAGAAGTAGTCGTGATCGTCTCATGGAAACCCCCATAGTCAAAGGCACCACTCAGCGCAGCGCTCGTCGCAGAACTGTAGTATAGGATAACTATGAATACAAATCGCATTGATGCCGGTTGGTGTATGGCCAGAGTTCACTGCGATGCCGACGCGCCGAAGAGACAATCGCCAGTGACATCGTCGAATCGACGGCGGCCAATGAGCGCGAGTGTCCGGTCGACGTCTTCTTCAAGAATCGAGAGCACACGCCGGACGCCGGCCTCCCCTCCGGCGGCCAAGCCCCAGTACCAAGCACGTCCGCCGCATGCCGCCGTGGCCCCGAGCGCGCGTGCCTTGACGATGTCTTCGCCTCGGCGAATTCCCCCATCAAGAAACACTTCCGCGCGGTCGCCGACCGCATCAGCGATGGAGGGCAGCACCGTGGCGACTCCGGGCACGCTGCTGATTTGACGACCTCCGTGATTCGAGACGATGATCCCGTCGGCGCCGTGCCCGACAGCCAAACGGGCATCGGCAGGCGTTATCACTCCCTTGACCAACAGCGGTCCATCCCATTGACGTCGGATCGCTGCCAGGTCGACCCAGGATCGAGCGGGATCGGTCAGCTCACGATTGGTGTACTCGCCGATCGAGCTTGCGTCGTCGCCGGCCGCGATCCCGGCGAGGTTCGCGAAGGTCACCTCTGGACCATTCAGCATCCGCCACAGCCATCGGTAGTGCAACGCTGCGTCGAGGGCGGTGCGAGGGCGCACGCGCACAGGCAAGGACATTCCGTTGCGCAGATCGCGCTCACGCTTGCCGACCACCGGGACGTCGACGGTGACCACGAGTGCCTCGTACCCGGCCGCTCTCGCACGTTGGATGAGCGAGCGCACCACCTCGTCGCTCTTCCAGAGATAGAGCTGAAACCAGAGGCGTCCGGTCGACTGGGCTGCGACCTCTTCGATCGAGTAGCCAGAGCCCGTGCTGAGGCAGAAGATCGCGCCAGCGTCGGAGGCGGCTCGGGCGACCGACAGCTCCCCGTCGGGATGGGCCACGGTTGCAAGTCCGGCCGGCGACAAGATGAAGGGCGTGCGCACCTCATCACCAAACACCTTCGTCGACTGATCGCGATTCGTGACATCGCACAAGAACCTCGGCGCGAACGCCACCTCGTCGAGGGCCGACCGATTGGCCGAGACGGCCAACTCGCCGTCGGCACCTCCGTCGATGAAGTCCCAGATCATCTTGGGGAGCAAGGCATGTGCTCTTCTTCGGAAGTCCTCGACGGTGTGGAGGGCGTCGACACCGGACGGGCTGGAAGCGACGATGTTGCGGAGACGACTGAGTTTCATTTCGGGGCTCCAGATAGGAAACGAACGTCGGCCAGAGTGCGTTGAGACGGCGGCGCCAAATTAGACCTCGACGTAGCCCATCTAAGACGAATCGACCGGTGGGGTTGGGGTGTGGCCCGTTCTCAGCCAGGCGAGAATCGCCAGCAGCAAGAGGGCGAAGGTTGCCGACCAACTGTAAGCGAATGTGCCCGTTGCGTCGACCATAGCACCGAAGGCCACCGGCGAGAGGAGGGCACCCAGGTAATAGCCGGTCATCACCCAGCCGGTGGCCCGTGCCACTCCATGCGGGGCCTGGTGGACCACCGTCGCATGCATGATCCCGATGGCCGACAACTGGGCCGCGATCCCGATCACTGCTCCGACCAGAACGACGAACACGCCGAGCACCTCCCCCATGAGCACAATGATCACACCGATCGCATTGAGCCCGATGAGTGAGATCAGACGTTTCCGCCGCTGTGTAGGACCGTTGCGGTCCGATTGAAGCGCATTGGCGATCATGAACACGACGCCGACGAGCGAGGCAATCGCCACGCTCGCTCCTGCGATCGACGCGGAAGCATCGAGAGACTGCTCCAGGTAGGGAACCATCCACGAGTACAGCGGCTGTGACCCGGCGATGAGCAGGAATGCCCCGACCGGGAACCAGACGAAACGCTCCGGCAACTGGCCCGATGCGGCCACTCGCGACCGCACGGGTCGATCATCGGCCAGCGTCACCAGCGCCGCGATCATCGCAGCTACCGAGATGGCGGCGACGACCAGAGAGATCCACGCCCAGCCCCATCGTCTGGCTGCTGGCGGGCCGAGCGAGGCCGTGATCGCCGCCATCATCGGCACTCCCGCAGTCTTCACCGACAGCGCCAGTGTCCTCCGGCGAGGGGGCACCACCCGGCCGACCGCAACGTTTGTTGCGGCGTTCACCAATGCGTATCCGGCGCCAGCGATCACGGCGCCCACGACGAGCGACCAGTAGGTTCCCATGGCCGCGCCAAACAACGCCGCTACCGCGACGTGGGCCATGTCAAGGGCGACGGCGCGGCGAGCGCCGAGCCGTTCGGTCAACCATCCGCCAAAGACCGACCCGAGACCCGTCGCTCCAAAGTAGAGGCTGATCAACAGACCGACCTGGGCCCGGGAGATCCCGAGGTCGGCTCGGAGGTCGGTCGCGATAAAGCCGGGAATGAATCCGAGGGCGGCCCCGACCCCGGTAACAAGTGTGCATACGCCAACCACGCGCTTGGCGCTGGCATCGAGTCGGTCGGATCGTTGATCGCCGGCCGAGAACTCGTCGAGGGTCCCCGACGGGCCGCTCACCACGAGCCCGACAAATCGACCGGCGTCGCTCGGAGATGAGGTGCATTCGAGACGAACTTGACCATGAGGAAGTTCCTGCCTATCATTCTCACTGTTACTAAGCTAGTTCCTCCGATCGGGACATCGAGTCGCGACGTGCGTTGGATCGCCGTGACCGGCACAACAGCCGACAAACCGAATGGAGAAGCCCATGCCTGAAGCCGACACCACACCAGCACAGAGCAAAGACCTTGATGGCGAACTGGAACAACGCGGCCATGTCGTCACGTCGTGGGAGAACCTCGGCTCGATCACCATCGAGGCCACGGGTGTGGTGACGAGCCAATACCGCATCGGTCGAGCGAACTCCGACGATTCGCCGACCGTCTTCAGGGCCTGGTTTCCGCCGCACTGTCGCATTGAGGCCCACACACACCGGTGTGACTACTCCGAGATCATTCTGTCCGGCTCGCAGAAGGTGTCAGGTCGATGGTTGAACGAGGGCAACATTCGGATTGGGCTGGCGAATCAGGTGTACGGCCCGCTCATTGCCGGTCCCGACGGCGTCACGGTTCTCGTCATCTTCGCCGACGGAAACTGGGCGCCGATCACGGTCGGAAGTGGCGACGGTGGCACGCTCGGCTCCGCCGAGCTACTCAACCGCTTCTCGACCAGCGAGCAGAACGCGGCGTCATGAGCTGGGTTGAGCCTACCGCTCGCACCGCTGACGCTGGCCGAACGCGACACCACCACTCCACCGCATCCAAATAGTCACTCGTCTAAAAACGACGACCCGAACAGGAGAGACGCATCTCATGGCAGTCCCGAAGTACGCATTGGAGGACCGCTACCGCGCCGATCACACCGAGTCGTTTCTTACCGGCACACAAGCACTGGCGCACCTCCCGATCGAACAGATGCTCGTCGACCGGCGGAACTCGCTCGACACCGCGACGTTCGTGTGCGGTTACCCAGGGTCACCGCTCGGCGGGTACGACCGAGCGATCACCGAGGCAGCCCGCATTCGCCTGAACTCGCCATTCATCACTAACCAGGGCTCAACGAGGAATATGCCGCCACGGCGGTGATGGGCTCGCAACTTGCAGCCGCCCAGCCCGAGCACGGTTTCAGATCATTGACGAGCCTTCGCCGAGCAGCCGACGTAAGCCCCCAACCCTGTATGACCCACCCTGGATGAAAGGAGCGACAACCGTGTCTCTCTACCCCGTGCTCTTGTCGCCACTGCAACTCGGTCCCGTTCGGCTTCGCAACCGAGTCGTCTTCGCCGGTCACGGCTCCCGCTTCGTCGACTGGAACAACCACCACCTAACAGAGCGACAAGGGCACTACCTCGCTGAGCGCGCCAAGGGCGGGGTCGGCATGATCATTCAGGGATCATCGATGGTTCACCCGACCGGCCTGGCTGCGGCAGGAGTCAACGAGATCTGGTCTGACGAGTCGATTCCTGCCTATGCACGAGTCGTCGACATGATCCACGAGCACGGTGCGGCCGTCTTTGGTCAGCTGTCGCACCTCGGACGCCAAGGAAACACCTTTGCTGCTCATCGAGAGCTGTGGGCACCATCGCCGATACCCGATCCGGCAAGTCGAGTGGTGCCCCATGCGATGACGATCGCAGACATCTCTGAGCTGACTGCCGCGTATCGGGAAGGAGCACGACGATTGGTCGAAGCCGGGTTCGACGGCATCGAGGTGTACCTCGCCCATGGGTATCTCCTTTGCGAGTTCCTGTCACCATTCTCCAATCGACGCGACGACCAATACGGAGGATCGCTTGAGAACAGATCCCGGCTACCCCTGGAGGTTCTCGAGGCTGTGAATAGCCAGGTTGGCGACAATGTCGCTGTCGGCATCCGGGTCTCGGCCGAAGAGTTTTCCCCGGACGGAATCGACCCCGAGGAATGCAACGCCATCGTCGAGTACCTCCTTGCCCGCCAGCGCGTCGACTACGTGAGTGTGAGCCAGTCGAACTACGCGTCGATGGAGACGATGATCCCCGACATGGCCTTCGATCGCGCCCCCTTCGCCCACTACGCCGCGAAGGTTCGCGAGGTGTGTAATGGCGTACCGGTGTTGACCGTTGCTCGGCTGGTCACCCCGGAGAAGTGCGAAGAACTCCTGTCCGATGGCATCGCCGATGGTGTTTGTCTCGTCCGTCCCTTGATCGCTGACCCCGAATGGGTGAACAAGGCTGCCGAAGGACGTCGTGAAGACCTTCGCGAGTGCATCTCGTGCAATGTCGGGTGTCGTGGTGGGCCCCATCGAGGCAGCCAGATCGCATGCCTCGTCAATCCCGCAGTTGGCTACGAGGAAACGTGGGGAATCGGCAACAAGCATCGGGCGAAGTCGCCCCGTCGCGTGGTGGTCGTCGGCGGTGGAGCCGCAGGTCTCAAGACCGCCGAGATTGCTGCCGAACGGGGGCACGAGGTCGAACTCTTCGAGGCGAGCGAGGTCCTCGGCGGCCAGGTTCTCGTGGCTGCCGCGACGATGCCGTACCGCGACGAGTTCGCAAACTCGGTTCGGTTCCTGGCCGCCCGCTGTCGCTCCCTGGGCGTCTCCATCAACCTTGAAACGCGTGTCGATGCCGAGATGATCACAGCGATCGGCCCAGATGCCGTGGTCATTGCCACTGGCAGTTCGCCGGGTCGCCCCGACATCGATGGAGCGGAGCTACTCGTCACGGCCCACCATGCGATCCGACACGGGGTCGAAGGTCATCGCATCATCGTGGTCGACTCCGGCGAAGCCGACTGGAAGGTCGCGACGACCGCAGAGCGGCTGGCATCCGACGGCCACGAGGTGGTACTCGTCACACCCGTGTCGGTCGGAGCCGAAATGGATGCATTCAGCCGACCCGGAATGCTTCGCCGGCTTCGACAACTAGGTGTGGAGTTCGTCGAACGCCACATCCTGTGTTCGGTCGAACCCGGCCGTGCCTACATTCAGGAAACGCTGACCGGAACGGTGTCGTCGCTCGAGGCGGACCAGGTGGTTGTCGCATGGTACGGAGTAGCCGACGACGCGCTCCACACAGCTTTGCAGCTGGGCCCGGCACCGGAACTGCACCTCGTCGGTGATGCACTGGCACCGAGGCGAGCCATCGACGCCATCTGGGATGGTCATCGAATAGCGCATCTCCTCTGAAAGACCTCTCGACGGCGGCACCCACCTCGGTTCCACGGGCGAACAGAACCGATCCCCTGACGCTTCAACCTCGGGGCGCTACTGCAGTCCGTGGGCGGCGCCGCCGTCGACGGGCTTGGCCGCGCCTGTGATGAACTTTGCACTGTCCGAGCACAGGAACGCCGCGAAGCTGCAGAAATCGTGGCCTGACGAGGGTCCGCGCGGAATCCTGAGTTTCGACGGAGGCCTGGCCTGTGCCCGCACGCACCGGCGAGGCGCTGACCAGCACCGACCTTCACTGAATTACCACAAATGGTCTTGCCATCCGGTTTGGGTACATTGATTCTGTTCATGGGTTCTGGTACTCGATTTCCGGCCTCTCTCGGCCTCTAATGATCGAGTACCAGAATGGAACGATTCTGATAGTCACCCGACCGCTGGAGGGTCATCGGTTGCGGCGTTGCACGACTGGGAGTCCGTGCCGGCGCAGTCAGGGTCGACGAGGATCGGCGGAAAACCCTAAACTGCTAGGACCGTGGGTCAGAATCCCTTTGTGGTGGTGCGGCGCGTGGAAAACTTGGTGGATGGTCGATGACGGTGATGGTCGGTTGTTCGAGGTGGCCGAGTCCGAAGCTGCGGTGAGGGTGTCGGCGGGTGCAGCGAAGAAGTTCCGGGTCTATGACCAGGGCCAGTCGTTTCTGTTGCCGCCGTCGTTGGATGACTGGCTGCCCGAGGGTCACACCGCCAGGTTTGTGTCCGAGGTCGTTGATGACATGTTGGACCTGACTGTGGTCTATGTGTCGTATACGAACGCGACGGGGGCACCGCCGTTGGATCCGCGGTTGATGTTGAAGCTGATGATCTACGCGTACTCGACGGGGGTGACGTCATCACGTGAGATCGAGCGCCGCTGCCAAATTGATGTGGCGTTCCGCTGGTTGTCGGCGAACACCGCCCCGGATTATCGATCGTTGTCACGGTTCCGTCGCCGCCATCTGGCTGCGTTGGATGATCTGTTCGGCCAGGTGTTGGTGTTGTGTTCGAACGCTGGGCTGGTCAGGTTGGGCCGGGTCGCGTTGGATGGCACCAAGCTGGATGCGTCAGCATCGAAACACACCGCGATGTCATATGGTCGCCTCGTGACACGGATCCCGCAGATCGAAGCCGAAGTCGCGAAACTCCTCGCGGAGGCCGAAGCGATCGATGCCGCGGAAGACGCCGAGTTCGGGGTCGATCGGCGCGGCGATGAACTGCCTGCCGAGCTGCAGACCCGGGAAGGTCGCCTCGCAAAAATGCGCGAAGCGAAAGCGGCCATCGAGGCCGAAGCCGCCGAACGTGCCGCTGCCAAGGCGGCCGACAAGGCCCTCCAGGCTGGCAAGGACAACGACGACATCAAGGCTGCCGCGGATGCTGCTGCGGAGTCGGCGACACCGAACCCGAAAGCGCAACGCTCGTTCACTGATGCCGATGCGCGGAAGATGAAAACGAACCACGGGTTCGCCTACGCCTACAACGCGCAGGCCGCCGCGGATGAGTTCTCCCAGGTGATCGTTGCCAGCTACGTCACCCAAGCCGCCGTGGACATCAACCAGTTGCCCATCATGCTGGAACGAATCGATCAGGCGCTCGGCGCTGCCGGGCTGGGAACCCCGAAACGGACGTTGGCTGATGCCGGCTACTGCTCCACCAACAACATCGACGCCGCCGCCGGCATCGGTCATGATCTGCTCGTCGCGACCGGCCGACTCAAACACCACGAACACGTCCCTGACGCCCCACGCGGTCGGATCCCGAAGAATGCGACGAGCCGTGAACGCATGGCGCGACGGTTACGCACCAAAGCCGGTCGCGCCGACTACGCCCGCCGCAAGGCGATCATCGAGCCGGTGTTCGGACAGATGAAAGTGAAACAGAACGCCGGTCAACTCCGACTCCGCGGCCTCGCCGGCGCGCACGGCGAGTTCACCCTCCACGCGCTGTGTCACAACCTGCGCAAACTCGCCAACCACACCCAACCCGCCGGACGGCTGATCCAGGCGCCCATTGCACCCGACACCCCGGTGCTCAACGCGAACTATCCAACCCGACACCGCGAACACTCGAAATGACACCCACCCCAGCCCCTGCCGTCATCACCTCAACCGATTCGGACCCACGGTCCTAGTGTCCTGTCAGGCTGTTCTGGCCACGAAGTCGGTGTTGGTGACGTCGGCGCAGTAGCGGCCGAGTCTTTCGAGGATCTCATCCGCGGTTTTGTGCCAGACGAATGGCTTGGGGTCTTGGTTCCAGTTGTGGACCCAGTCGACAATGTCTTTGGAGAGCGCGACGACGGAGTCGTGGGCGGAGCGTTGCAGCTTCTTGGTCGTGAGAGCAGAGAACCAGCGCTCGACGAGATTCATCCATGACCCGTAGGTGGGGGTGAAATGGAAGTGGAACCGCTCGTGACGCAGTGAATCGCCCTGGGTTCATCGGAGGCTCTCTACTTTGGTTATCAAGGAGAGATCATGTCGAAGTCGAAGAGCAAGAGGTCGCGGCGGTACTCGTCGGAGCAGAAGGAGCACGCAGTTCGTCTGGTGAGGCTGCGACGAGTCGAGACCGGTGAGAGCTTCGGCTCGGTGAGAGCGGTGGCTGAGCAGCTCGGGTTCGGGGTCGAGTCGGTGCGCAAGTGGGTGCATGATGCCGACCTCGCCGAGGGACTCGTTGCCGGCGACGGCGGGCCAGCACCGGCGGACGAAGCCAGGATCCGCGAGTTGGAGCAAGAAGTGAAAGAGCTCCGCCGGGTGAACGGGATTCTGCGGACGTCGGCGTCTTTCTTCGCGGCGGAACTCGACCGCCCACATCGATGATGGTCGACTAGATCGACGCTCATCGCGACGAGTACGGAGTCGAGTCGATCTGCACGGTGTTGCTGATTGCTCCGTCCACCTACTACGCCTCCAAGACTGGTGCGCCGTCCGCTCGCGCCCAGCGAGACGTGGTGATGATGCCGATCCTGAAGGCGTTGTTCGTCGCGAACTACCGGGTCTACGGCGCCCGGAAGTTGTGGATCGCAGCCGGGCGTGCCGGCCATGAGATCGGGCGTGATCAGGTCGCGCGGCTGATGAAAGCCCTGGACATCGAGGGTGTCACCCGCCGCCGCAAACGCGTGTGGACCACCGTGCGAGACGACACCGCAGCGCGGTCGCCCGACCTTGTGAAGCGCGACTTCACAGCGACGGCCCCGAACGATCTGTGGGTCACCGACCTCACGTACGTTCCGACCTGGGCCGGTGTCGCGTACGTGTGCTTCATTGTCGATGTGTACTCGAGGATGATCGTTGGTTGGCGCTGCGCGGCGCACATGCGCACCGACATGGTCATCGACGCGTTGCACATGGCGGCATGGAACCGCGGTGGTCTCGACTTGGAGGGATTGCGGGCTCATTCCGACGACGGGAGCCAGTTCACGTCGATCTTGTGGGGCGAGCAACTCGCCCAACTCGGAGCCGTTCCCTCGATTGGCACCGTCGGCGATTCTTACGACAACGCGCTTGCGGAAACGGTCAACGGCTACTACGAGGCCGAGCTGATCCACGGCCCCGACCAAGGCCCGTGGCACAACGTCGACGAGGTCGAACTTGCCACCCTGGCGTGGGTCCACTGGCACAACAAGCGGCTCCACACTGCGCACGGTGATCTCACACCGACTGAGTTCGGCCCACGCTGGAACCAGATCAACCAACGACAAGCCGCATAGCGACTGGACCACCAAACGGGGCCCTCTCAGATTCAACTGGTCGTCGCGTTGGCACCGTACGGAATCCGTGCGAATGCGTCCTGTCCCGCATCGACCGACACCAACATGGTCGCGAGTGTGTCGAAGGGCATCGGCGACAGCGGCCTCGGCGTGCCAGCCGATCCCAATGCAGCTCAACTCGGCGCTCACCTCGTCCGACGGATCGGTGACCCGACTGATGTCGCCGAACTCGTGTGCTACATGACAAGTGATCGGGCCCCGTTCGTCAACGGGGTGACCTGGCTGACCGACGGCGGAACCCTGGGGTGGCGTGTGACACCGTGTTGCACGGCGTCGACGTCCTGCTGCTCGATGAACCCACCGCTGGCCTCGACTTGGTTCCCAAGCGCGAATTGATGATGTTGGTCCGCGCTACCGTCGAGGACGGCGCGGCGGTGGTCATGGTGAGCTCCGAGCTCGAAGACCTCACCGAGTACTGCGGCCGGATCTACGTACTCCGCGACGGAACCATCAGCGATGAGGTCGCCGGCGACATTGACGTCAGCGACCTCGCTCGTCGTTGTGACCAGGCCCGTGCGGTCCACTGATCTTGCATCTCTCGACACGCATCACCATGGAGGAAAATCAATGACACAGCGATCGAAGATCGAACACGTTCTGGCCCGTTGGGCGCTGGGCTACGACGAGGGCGGAGCGGCTTTGATGGAATCGCGCTTCGCGGAGGACGCATGGATGCGCATGGAGATCGGCAAGTTGGACGGGACGCAGGACATCATGGGGCACTACGTCGGGCGGGAGGAGGTCATGAGCCTCTTCACCGACCCACCAAGGCGACCAGTCCGACGAGCGTCGGCACGTCACCACCAACCTCGTGATCGCCGACGACCGAGGCACCGAGGCCAGTGTCGTCTCGTACCTGAGTCTCTTCGTGACCGACGAGAGTGGCACGCTGCTTTAGGCAACCGGTGTCTATCGCGACGAGTTCGTCGAGAACGACGGCGAGTGGCGCATCCGCAAGCGGTTTCTCCATCTCCACTCGAAGTACTGACCATGGGGTGGACCGACATCGACGCCATCATCAACGTGCTCGGTTCGTGGGCACTCGGGTACGACGAGCACGACCTGGACCGGTTGGCGGCCTGCTTCACCAATGACGCCGAGATGATGCTCGAGATTCCCGGGCAGCCGACCATGGGCCCCTACGTCGGGCATGCCAAGGTGATGAAACACTTCACCGACCATCACGAGACCCAAACCGACCAGCGACGCCACATAGTCGTGAACCCGATCGTGGAGATGATCTCTGCCACCCTTGCGAAGACGACGTCGCTTCTTGTCCTTGCCATCAACGACGACGAAGGCATCCGCATGCAGGCGACGAGGGGTCTATCGAGACCGCTTCGCTGCCGACGACGGCACTTGGCGTATTGCCGAACGACGCCTGCGCCTCGACGCGCGCTACTGACGAACGTTTCGCTCGGGAGCCAGCGCCGACCGGTCGAGGTCGGAGCGGGCTCGCCGAGCGATCACAATTAGGGGCCGCGCGGATAGGGCGCGACCTGGGGTTTCGCGGATCGGCGGCGACCAGTGAAGGCCTGGTCACGGCCTCGGACCGAACGGCGATCCACCTATCCGCTGAGCCCCTTAGGGTCCGCCATGGGATAAGGCGCGGTTTGTAGTGTGGGTGGATGGCGATGACCGAGGCTGGGCTGCGTGAGTTCTTGAAGACGGTGGAGCCGCATCTGAACGAGCGGCAGCGGCGGGTGGTGTTCGGGTCGATGGCCGAAGCGCTTGGTCGTGGCGGCCAGAAGATGGTGGCTGAGTGTTCGACAATGTCGACCTCGACTTTGTCCAAAGCGGTCCGCGAGGTTCGCGCCGGAATCGAGCCATCGGATCGTCAGCGGGTCGAGGGTGGCGGTGACCGACCAGCGATCGACAAACAGCCCGGTCTGCTCTTGGCTCTTGACGAGTTGGTGCATCCCGGTAGTCGTGGTGATCCAATGTCGCCGTTGCGATGGACATCGAAGTCGACCTATGAGTTGTCGGCTGCGCTCGGCGCGCAAGGTTGGTCGGCGTCGGCCGAGTTGGTGCGACGACTGTTGCACCAGGCGGGCTACTCGTTGCAGGCCCCGGCCAAGGTGATCGAAGGCTCTCGACACCCTGATCGTGACGCCCAGTTCTGCTATCTCAACGACCTCGCCGCAGACTTCGTAGCCGACGGCCAGCCGGTGATCTCGGTCGACACCAAGAAGCAGGAACTGATCGGAAACTTCAGTAACGGCGGGCGCGAATGGCAACCGAGCGGTGAACCAGTCGAGGTGAACGACCACGACTTCCCCGACCGGGCGCTCGGCGAGTTCGCCAAAGCCATCCCCTATGGGGCGTTCGACGTAGCCAACAATCAGGGCTGGGTCAACGTCGGCGCCTCCGCCGACACGTCGGAGTTCGCGGTCGAGTCGATCCGCCGCTGGTGGCACACCCTGGGCAAGCATCGATTCCCCAACGCGACCCGACTGTTGGTCACTGCCGACGCTGGAGGCTCGAACAGATACCGAGTCCGCGCCTGGAAGAAACACCTCGCCGTGTTCGCAGCCGAAACCGGACTGACGATCACCGTCGTGCACTACCCGCCCGGCACCTCGAAATGGAACAAGATCGAACACCGCCTGTTCTCGTTCATCTCCAAGAACTGGCGCGGACGTCCCCTCACCGACATGGCCACGATTGTCGAACTGATCGGCGGCACGACCACCGAGACCGGCCTCACCGTCAAGGCCGTCTACGACGATACCTGGTACGAGAAGGGCGCCAAGATCACCAACAACGAACTCGCCGCACTCCACATCCGACACCACGACTGGCACGGCGAATGGAACTACACAATCACCGGCTGACCACGCGATCTATCCCGCGGCGGGCCCTTAGAGGCGTTCGAAGATGGTGGCGTTCGCCATGCCGCCGGCTTCGCACATCGTCTGGAGCCCGTAGGAGAACCCGGCGTCGCGCATTGCGTGCAGCAGGGTGGTGGTCAGGCGTGATCCGGAACCGCCGAGGGGATGGCCGAGTGCGATCGCTCCGCCTCGCGGGTTCACGAGGTCGGGGCCGACATCGAATTCGCGTTGCCAGGCCAGCGGTACCGGGGCAAAGGCCTCGTTCACCTCGAAGTGACCAATCTCGTCGATGGATACGCCGCTGCGCTCGAGTACTCGCCGCGTCGCCGGGATCGGGCCACTCAGCATCATGATCGGATCGTCGGACACGACTGACATGCCAACAACCCGTGCGAGCGGTTGCAGACCGAGCGACTGGGCGAGCTTTTCTTCCATCATGAGAATGGCACTGGCGCCGTCAGCGAGCTGGGACGAATTGCCGGCGGTGACGCTCCATTCGATTTCCGGAAAGCGATCAGTCATCGCGTCGTCGGCGAAGGCGGGTCTCAGTCCAGCGAGTCGCTCGAGCGTCGTGTCGGGCCGGATGGTCTCGTCGACGGTCACGGTGATGGTCCCGGCCTCGGTTTCCACGTCGATCGGGATGATCTCGCCGTCGAATCCACCTTCGGTTCTGGTCTTTGCGGCGCGCACGTGTGAGCGCAGCGAGTACTCGTCCTGCATCGATCGTGAGATCTTCCACTTCGACGCCACGAGCTCGGCGGAGACGCCCTGCGAGACAAGGCCGCCGTAACGGGCATGCGCTGAGGGACCGAACGGGTCCTTTCCGAGTCGTGCCGCACCCATGGGGACTCGGCTCATGCTCTCCACGCCGCCCGCGACTGCCACGTCGTACGACCCGGCGATGATGCCTTGAGCGGCGAAATGCAGTGCTTGCTGGCTCGAGCCGCATCGCCGGTCGATCGTGACGGCGGGGACGTGTTCGGGAAGCCCGGCGGCCAGCCAGGCCCACCTGCCTGGCGTGCCCGCCTGATCTCCTGCTTGGCTCACGCACCCGATGAGGACGTCGTCCACACGGCCGGGGTCAATGTCGACGCGATCGAAGAGGCCACTCAACACTTGACTCAGTAGTTCGACGGAGTGGATGCCCGACAGTGCCCCGCCCGGTTTGCCCCTGCCGGTTGGTGACCGGACTGCATCAACGATGACTGCACTTCGCATGGTCTCTACCTTCTCTTTCGCTTGCGCCCGGAAGGGGGCGGGAGATTCGGCGTTGGCCGCTTTGCGGTCTCACTCGTCTACGGATCGATGCTGCGTGCCGATCATGGCCACGTGCAGCACAACGGGGTCAGGTCCGGCGTTGCGCCAGGAGTGGACGGCTCCTCGTTGGACGACTGCGTCACCCGGGCGGAGTTCGGATCGCGATCCGTCGGGCATCTGCACGGTGACGCGGCCCGACATGACGCTCACGAAGTCGATCGTGTTGGTGCCGTGGAGGCCGTAGTCGTCACCGGTGTCTCGGTATGGGGTGTTGGCGCCCCACTTGTCGCCTTGCTCGAGCGACTGGTGGACCGCGGCGTCGGGCGGAATCACGACGGCACGAAAGACGGCGCCGCGCTCGGGCTCGAACGTGTAACGCTCCGGGTCGCGCCCGTCAGCGATCGATGTCGGCGCTTCGCCGAGCCGCCAGAGTTCATGTACCTCGAATCCGGGGCCGAATCGAACGACGGTTCCGGGCGACCCCTCGTCGACGATCGACGACGTGCCGGACTCGTCCAGTGCTGTGATGACTCGCTTCATCGGTGTGCTCCCTGACGTAGTGGGTAACTCTCACTTACTCTGATCATGATAAGTATAATCGTAACTATTCAGGTGTCAGGGGTTTGGGGCGGGTAGCGCTGGTGTCCAGGGGGTGCCGGCGAAGAGTTGGTTGAGCGCGGTGAGCGCGCTGGTGCCGTGTTTGTTTGCGCTGGAGAGGTAGCTGCGCAGGTTGAGGAAGCTGGTGGCGCCGTGGAGGGTTCGGAATCCCCCGGAGATTTTCTGGTGGACTTTGACCATCCGGATGTCTCGTTCGGCGAGGTTGTTGTCGAAGGGGATATCGAAGTCGGTGACGAACCGCAGGACGTCGTCGCGGTGGGTGTCGAGCCGCCCGAGCAGGTTGGCGGATTTGGTGCGTTTGGGGCGCCCTCGTTTCCCGGTCGGCGCCGGGTTGGGGTTGGTGTCGTGTCCAGCAGTGATGATCTGGTCGTACGTGTTGTTGATGCTGGCAATCTGTTCGGCGGGTAGGTGGTCGTTCCCGGCGGTTTTGGCGGTCAGGACGTGTTCCCAGGTGTCGCAGAGCAGGGTGGCCATGTCGCCAGCCCAGGCCTGTTCGCCGGTTTCGGTGGCGGCTTGGAGTTCTCTGAGGTGGTGGGCGTTGCAGAGTTGATGGGCCACGTTGGTGTAGTGCCGATAGGGGGTCCAGCCGTCGTGGACCAGCACCCCGCCGAGCAGGTCGAGGATCCCGGCGTTGGTCATTGCGTCGACACCGCGTCGGGTGTCGAGGTGGTAATGGGTGAGTCCGCCAGTTGACGCCGAGTGAACCCAGTGAAGCTTGGCTGCGACACGCAGGCCGGTCTCGTCTGCGCACACCACCGGCGAGTCGCCCAGCAGGGTGGTGAGCTTGGTCAGGAACTCGGCGAGCATTGCGGCGCCTTCGTTGACCATTGTGACGATGGTGCCGGTGGACACCGTGGCGTTGTAGGTGTCGCTCAACAGTTCCGCGACTCGGGCAATGGGGATGTGTTGGCGGGTGACGAGGTAGCAGACGTAGGCGCGCATGTTCGGCCCGTAACACGTTGGTGCTGTCACCCACGGCGGGAACTCGCCCGACGTCTCGGTCCCACACGAACACCGGCGTTTGCGAGCGAGGTGTTCAACACACGACAACACACCAGGCGGGATATCGAACACCTGACGCGCTGTTTCACCGACAACGGGCGCCTGGTGCAGGTGGTGTCCGCACCCTGAGCACACGACAGGCTCATGGGTGATGACCTCATCGAGGCTGTTACGGCGGCGTAGGTGTTTGCCTGGTGTGCCGGGCTGTTTGCCGGGCTTGTTGGCGCCGCGGACACGCCGAGATTTCGGCGATGGCTTCGCGTAGCCCTCCGACGACGGCGGCTTGGAAGAGTTCCGCGGGTTCATCTCCACCCTGGCCTTCAGTTCCGCGACCTCGACCATCAGCTTGTCGATCAGCTCCACCTGCTTCGCGACCGTTGAGCGCAACACAGCATTCTCCGCTTGCAGATCAGCAACAAGCTGCCACGGGTCGTCGGCCACACCCACGGTCTACCCGACCACGCGCGAACAGTGGTGGAGAATCGCGCGGACCGCGCGAACACGAGTCACCCCCCAACCTCGCGGACACCTGAACAGTTACGTATAATCATGATTATTGCGCAAGCGATGCTGTGCGCTCAGGGACCGGAGTGAAACATGACCGAGACGCTGCCACGCTCGCATCGATCGAGCAGCGCCTCGAGGCGCGTGAAGAGATCCGAGACCTGGTCGCCCGATACGGCGTCGCCATCGACGATCGTGACTGGGAGACTCTCGCCTCGCTGTACGCCCCCGATGCCGTGTTCGACTCGACCGGGCCGGCGGCGCACGGACGTGAAGCGGTCGTGGACTACGTCCGCTGTTGCACTGCCGACTACTCCGCGTCGTACCACTATCCGCACTCGCACGAGATCATCGTCGACGATGCCGGCCAGGCAACGGGTCTGGTGTGTGCGCATGCCGATCTCGTGATCGACGGCGAAGCCGTCTGGATCGCCTTGCGATACGACGACCAGTATCGGTGCATCGATGGCCGGTGGCACTTTCACCAGCGGGTCACATCGATGCTCTACATCCTCAAGCTGTCGGAGTTGCCGACCGGGGTGGCTGACGGGATGCGTCTTCGCTGGCCTGGCGAGGCACCGCAGTGCGCTCATCTCGGGGCCGATGTGAACCGTCGTTGGCCCGACACCGGGAGTTGAACGCGGCGGCGGTCGGCCGGATCGTCGAGTCGCTCAGGCACCAATTGTCTTGGGCGCCGGTAGGGCGCTGTCGATCGCTCCTCGGATGCCGGCAACCACCTGCTCGGCAGTTGCACCTGGTGTGAGCACGGCGCTGATCCCTGCGGCGCGGAGATCAGCGAAGTCGACTGTCGGGACGATGCCACCAACCACGATCGGGATATCCGAACAGCGCGCCCGGATCTGCTCCACGACCAGGGGTGCGAGGGTCATGTGCGCTCCGCTCAGCATGGACAACCCGATCACATCGACGTCCTCGTCGACCGCTGTAGCGGCGACGGACTCGGGAGTCTGGAAGAGGCCGGTGTAGATCACCTCGAATCCTGCGTCCCGCAGAATTCGAGCAACGATCTTCACTCCGCGATCGTGTCCGTCCAGTCCGACCTTGGCGACGAGAACCCGTTCACCGGCCACGGCGGAACTCCTCAGCATCTCGGTGACGGCGTGCCGTCGGTGAGTCTTCGATTTCGTGCATGGGGTCCTTGCTTCGTTGTCGCTGGCCGTCGAGCGTGCTCTGTCGGGCCGACGGTGGCGGTGTTGTTTTGAGTGCCCGCGTCAGATGACGGGGACTTCGACGTGGCGACCGAACTCAGCTTCCATGGTGTGCATGATCTCGCCGAGGCTGGCGTAGGTCTTCACTGCATCGATCAGCACTGGCATGAGGTTGATCGTTGGATCGGCCGAAGCGGAGCGAACTTTGGCGAGGGCGGCGTCGACGGCAGTCTGATCGCGTTCGTCACGGATGCTGGCGAGGCGCGCACGCTGGCGATGCTCGTCCTCGGATGTGATTCGTAGCAGTTCGATCTGGTCCTCGTCGCTTCCCTCGGTGAAGGCGTTGACTCCGACGGTCACTCGCCGGCCCGAGTTGAAGCGGCGTTCGAGCTCGTAGGAGGAGTCGGCGATCTTGCCCTGGAACCAATTCTCCTCGATGCCTTTGATGGCGCCTTCCAGCATCGAACCCTCACCGAGTTCATCGAGATGAGCGAACAGTTCCTCGGCTTGGGATTCCATCGCGTCGGTCAAGGCTTCGACGTAGTACGACCCGCCCAAGGGATCGGCTACATGGACCACGTTGGTCTCGTTAGCGATCACCTGCTGGGTACGAAGCGCGATGCGGGCGGTTTTCTCGGTTGGCAACGCCAGGGCTTCGTCCATGGAGTTGGTGTGCAAGCTCTGGGTACCGCCCAACACGCCGGCCAGTGCCTCGATAGCTGTGCGAACGATGTTGACCTCGGGTTGCTGGGCGGTCAACGACACCCCTGCGGTTTGAGTGTGGAACCGCAGTTGCATGGACCGTTCGTTCTCGGCGCCGTAGCGCTCCTTCATCCATCGCGCCCAGATGCGTCGTGCAGCGCGGTACTTGCAGATCTCTTCGAAGAAGTCGATGTGGGCGTTGAAGAAGAATGACAACCGCGGTGCGAACACGTCGACGTCTAAACCTGCCTCCATGGCCAACTCCACGTAGGCGAATCCGTTGGCCAGCGTGAACGCGAGCTCCTCGACGGCCGACGACCCAGCCTCGCGTATGTGGTATCCAGAGATCGACACCGAGTGCCATTTCGGCATCTCGGCTGCCGAGAAATCGATCGTGTCGCGCACGAGCCGCATCGACGGTCGTGGCGGAAACACGAACTCTTTCTGGGCTTGGTACTCCTTCAAGATGTCGTTTTGCAGGGTGCCGCCCAACCGGGCACGGGGCACTCCGGCCTTCTCAGCCTGGGCAACGAACATGGCGAAGATCACCGCAGCCGGTGAGTTGATCGTCATCGACGTCGTGATCTCACTCAGGTCGATCCCTCGGTACAGGTCTTCCATGTCGGCCAGAGTGTCGATCGCAACACCGCATCGACCGACCTCGCCCAGCGCCATCGGGTCGTCGGAGTCGAGTCCCAACAGGGTCGGCATGTCGAACGCCGTCGACAGCCCGTCCCCGCCTGATCTGATGATCTCCTTGAACCGGGAGTTGGTGTCGTCCGCCGTACCGAACCCGGCGAACATCCGCATCGTCCAGAGCTTCGACCGGTACATCGACGCATACGGACCGCGGGTGTACGGATACAGACCGGGGAACTCGCCGTCGGCCGGCCCGTAGACCGGTTCGAGAGGAATTCCGGACATCGTCCGGAAGTCGGCCGAGCGCATCTTCGAGGCCTGGAAAGCATCGGTCCAGGAGTGACGTTGCGTGCCTTCGCAGTCAGCGTGTGTGGCCATGGTGTAAATCATGGCATTGATACGCATTGATTTCAACCCGGACGAGTCTCAGATCGATAGAAGGATCCGGCACATTTCGCGAAAATGCAGCAGCGGTTAATAGGGGTACGACGAGGTTCGGCGCGAGATCCTGAATTTCAGCGATCGAACCTCGCACCCTGTCGAGCCCGTTGTGTTTCGTCGACCCAGCGTGCGAACAGAGCAAACCGTGGACCGGTCAACGGTTGACGACCCGCCGTTGGCAGCACCGCCCTAGTGTCCTGTAAGTTTGTTTAGCTAAATATTTGTTGAGTTCGGGAATTTTCGGGTTGCTGTCGCGTTGTTGTTGGTGTCACTGCCAACATCGAAGGGAACGCCATGGCCAAACGAGGACGACCACCAGTCGAGATCACCCTGACCGGGAACGAACGACGCCAACTCGAGAGTTGGGCGCGCCGCCACTCGTCAGCACAGAACCTCGCGATGCGCTGCAAAATCATTCTGTTATGCGCGGAGCCGGCGTTGACCGGCACGCAGATCGCCGGCAAGGTCGGCTGCAACCCGGCAACGGTGTCGAAATGGCGTCAACGGTTCGCCGAGAAGCGTCTTGACGGTCTGATCGACGAACCGCGCCCCGGTGCAGCACGCACGATCAGCGATGACGTTGTCGAGCAGATCGTGATCGACACGCTCGAGTCGAACCCGAAGAACGCGACGCATTGGTCGACACGGTCGATGGCCGAACGTCATGGAATCTCGCATCAGACAGTGTCAGAGATTTGGCGGGCGTTCGGGTTGAAGCCGTGGGAGATCGACGAGTTCAAGATCTCACCGGACCCACAGTTGGTCGACAAGATCCGTGACACTGTCGGGCTCTACATGAACCCGCCGGTGAACGCTGCTGTGTTCGCGGTCGACGAGAAACCGCAGATCCAGGCGTTGAACCGGATCGCACCGATGCTGCCAATGATGCCGACCACCAACCAACGCCGATCCCATGACTACAAACGCAACGGCACCATCGACCTGTTCGCGGCGCTCGACATCGCGAGCGGCAACGTGATCACCGAATTGCGCCCGAACCACACCTCAGCCCAGTTCATCAAGTTCTTGAACAAGATCAACCGCGAGGTCCCCAAAGAGCTCGATGTGCACGTCGTGTTGGACTTATGCCGACCTCGTGACTATGCCGACAGGTGGTGCGTGTGAGGGTTGAGACCCTTGTGTTATCGGTGGTGGCCGGCGTGAGCGGGCCGACAAGGTCGGCATAGTTACAGGCTTTCGAGGAAGGCGAGTAGGGGGTCGGGTGGTCGGTAGCGTCCGGGTGGGACGCTGGTGGGTGTGGTGCGGGCGAGCGCTCGTTCTTTGATCGTCATGTCGGCGTGGAGGTAGACGTTCGTGGAGCGGAGGTCGGCGTGTCCGAGCCAAAGGGCGATCACGGAGGTGTCGACGCCAGCTTGGAGTAGTGACATGGCGGCGGTGTGGCGCTTATGTGGACTTCTACATAAGCGCCATTACGTGGACGGCTGGGTTATGTGGCCGGTTGGGGTGTTTGCGCTGGTGGAGGCGCTGCGGGGGCCGGTTCCGGCCACATAATGTTGGTGCTATCGGCAGGTGTGGTCGAGCCATTCGAGGAGATCTTGGTCGGCGGTCCAGTTGGGCAGGGGCTCGGGGGTGAGCGATTGGTAGGCGCTCTCGATGGCTTTGTGTTTCGTTTCGGCGTCGGCGCGGGCGTAGATCTCGGTTGTGGACACGTCGGCGTGGCCGAGCAGGTCGCGGATGTAGATCAGGTTGACTCCGGCTTGGAGTAGGTGCATCGCCCGGGTTCTTCTGATGACGTGTGGGGTGACGTTGAGACCGGCCGCGTAGTCGGGGTCGCGGCGGCGTAGGGATTGGACGTGTCGGCCAAGGATTTTGGTGATGCCCCATCGGGTCAGACGGGTGTGGTGCGGTCCGTTGAACAGCGGGTCTGCGTCGGCGCCGATGCCGGGGTGGGGTGTGCGCCGGTCGAGGTGGTCCTTGACCAGCCGGGCTGTTGGGTCCATCAGCGGGACCCGCCTGGTTTTGGAGCCTTTGCCGTGCAGTGTGACCACCATGGGGTGGGCGGTGCGGATGTCGGAGGTGTTCAGGTCGCAGATTTCTTGGACGCGGGCGGCGGTGTCGTAGAGGGTGGAGAGCAGGACCGTGTCGCGTAGTCCGCGCCGGGTGGTTGGGTCTGGTTCGGTGAGGAGGGCTTTGACCTCGTCGCCGGTGAGGTGGCCGATGTCGGCGGCGGGGGTTTTCTTCTGTTTGATGGCGAGGATCTGGGTGGCTTGGTCGAGGAACTCTGGCCGCTCGACGGCGGTGTAGCGGGCGAACGATTTGATGACGGCCAGGCGCTGGTTGCGGGTCGCTGCAGAGTTGCCGCGTCCGGTTTCGAGCCAGTCCAAAAACGACAGTACCCGGGCCCGGTCGAGGTCGGTGAGGCACAGCTTTTCGGGTGGGGTTGCCTGCATATCGCGGAACCAGGTGAGCAACAGTTTGATCGCGTCTCGGTAGGAGGCGATGGTCTGGGGGGACAGGTCGCGTTCGCCAGCGAGGTGGTCGGTGAGGAACTTCGACAGCCACTTGCCGGCCAGGGCCCCGCCGCGTGGGTTGACGCAGCTCACTGCTGGTCTTCTTCGGGCGTGGTCGGGTCCGGGATGACGTAACCGAATCTGGCTTGGGCGATGGCGGCGACCTCGGGGTGGGCGTCCGCGGTCAACTGCAGGTAGTACTGGGTTCCGCGCAGGTCGGCGTGGCCCATGTACGCGGACAGGTAGGGCAACATCACCGCCAGGTCCGCGCCGTCGGCGGCCCAGCGGCGCAGGTTTCGGGTGGCGAAACCGTGGCGCAGCGAATGGATGTGTGGGCCGCCCGGGAAATGGGCGATGTCCGCGTCGGCGAGGTAGCGGCGGAACCTGTTGTAGATCGTGGACTTGTCGGCCGGTTTGGAGGGGTCGCCGGTATGGAACAACTTGTGAGCGGCCTCTGGGCAGGGGTGCGCGGCGACGATATAGCTTTCCAGCGTCGCGGTGAGGCGCCCGGTGACCGGCGCGAGACGGTTCTGGTGGTTCTTGGCGTCACGCACCTCGATCGTGGCGCGGGCCGCGTCGAAGTCGCGTAGTTCCAAGTTGAGTGCTTCTGACAGGCGCAGCCCGGTGGCGTAGAACACCCGGAACAGCACCGGGTCGACCAACGCCCTGTTCGACATCTCCGACAGCGGCTGGGTGTCGATGGCGTGGAAGAGGCGGCGGATCTCGTTGTCGCTGAACACATATGGGGGCGTCCGGTGGCGGGTCTTCACGCGTGTCAGCGTCGGCGGCGCCCATGCTTGCCAGCCGAACTGGCGGGCGTGTTCGGCCAGTTCACCCAAGATGATCTCCTCGCGGCGGATGGTGGACGCTTTGAGGTGGCGGCCGTGGAGGAAGTCCTCGACGGCTTCTTGGATGATCGAGCCGTCCGCGTATCCTTGCCGCCGGGAGTGCTCGGCGAACTGGCACAACACCCGTTCTTGGTGGTTGTAACGGAACCCGCCGGCGCGGCGTGCCGCGACCAGGGTGTCGATCAGGTCGGTCAGCGTCGACGCGTTCATGGCCGCTCCCCTTTGCCCGTGTCGAGGACATCTTCGACGTCGAGGGCGCAGCAGCGCAGGTGCTCGGTGTCAAGCCTGAGGTAGTGCGCGGCAGTCGTTTTGGTTGCCGCGTGACCCAGAACCGCTGCGACGACCGGCGGCGGCGCGCCGGTTTGGAGCATCGCGACTGCCAAGGCACCACGCAGCGAGTGCAGGCCGTGCGAGCGTCCAGGCGGGAACACGATCCCGGCACGCCGCGCGTAGTAACGCAGCCGGGAGCCCGCCGAGGTGGACGACCCGAAAGCTGTGAACGGGTAACGGTGCTTGATGAACACTTGCCGACAGTCCGTTTCGGGCCGGCCGTGGCGGATGTAGTCAATCACCGCCCATCCAACGTCACCCGGCAACGGCAACGTCAACGCCACACCGGTCTTGTGCTGCGTCAACGCCAGGGTTTTAGCCCGCCAGTCGAACCATCCGAGCTCCAAGCGGCGCAGGTCTCCGACCCTCAAACCGAGCCTGGCAGTCAGCAAAATCATCGCGTAGTCACGTTTGCCGATCGCGGATTGCCGATCGATCCGCTCCAAGACCAGCCCGATGTCCTCAGCCGTCCACGGATACGGGACCGACTCGCCGCGCCGGGGATAACGCTGCGGTGGGAGCCGCCCGGCCAGGTCTTGGCGGATCTGCCCGCCCTGATGCAAGTGGCCCAAGAAGTCAGCCAGCACCGAACGCAGCGAGCCAATCGTTTTCGGGGCGTAGCCTCCGCGCTGGCGCCGTGCCCAAAACCCGGCCAAGTCTTGTGCCTGCACCTCATCAAGCGTTTCCCGGCCGACCTCATCAAGGTAGGAAAGGAACTGGTCCGCTGCGTGTTGCTTCGACGCGACGCTGGCTTGGGCGTTGCCCCGCTGTCGGCATGCAGCGAGGTACTCGTCCCTGGCCGCCCGAAAACGTGTGGGGCAGCGATCAACCAACGGCGTTGTGGCCTGACCCACCCGGGGCAGGTCACCATCCAGGCTTTCCATCAACAAGATCAGAGGCCGGCGTGCGAGTTGGGCACCCCTGCAACGAGTCGGCTCACGCAAACCCGCGAGCCTGCACCCGGACCGCTCGGCGATGAAATCGAGGCAGACCGCCTCGGTGACAGGCGCCGCGCCGCGGGCCTCGAGGAACCCGGCGAACGCGTTGAACTCCGCTTCATAACGTTTGATCGTCGTCTTCGACCTGCCCGCCACTCTCAACGCCACGATCACCCGCGCTGACGCTTCGCTCATGTTTGCTGCTTCCATAAGAATCGGCCTTTCTGGTAGTGCTCGACAAGCCGATTCTTCGCCGCGCTCAACACGCCAGCGGCATCCGACCCGCGCCAAAGAGACGAGCGCGGGCACCGCTACAGGGTCCAAGACGCGAACCTGACCGGAGACGTGGACCAGCCAAGGCGTTGACCCGCACCCCAGATTATGTGGCCGGAACCGGCCCCCGCAGCGCCTCCACCAGCGCAAACACCCCAACCGGCCACATAACCCAGCCGTCCACGTAATGGCGCAGGACGTGAGGACTGATCCGCTTGGCAGACAGCGATGGGCAGCGTTCGGCGGCGATCGCGGCGTGGGTGGAGACGCGCCGCTCGATGGCGTCTCTGCTCAAGCGTCGTCCCGTGCTGGTCGGGAACAGTGGGTCCTCGGCTCGTCCCGCAAGTTCTCGTGTCCATACGCGGAGCGCTGCGACGGTTGGACCGGTGAGAGGCACAGAGCGTTCCTTGCGGCCCTTTCCCTCACATTGGACGTGGGCGCCGGTGCCCATGCGCAGGTCACCGCAATTGAGCCCGATCAGCTCAGATACGCGCAAACCGGTTTGGGCAGCGAGGAGGATCATCGCTCGGTCCCGGCGACCCTGCCAGGTTGTGAGGTCTGGCGCGGCGAGGAGCGCGTCGAGTTCGGATCGGGTGAGGAACGACACGGTCGGCTTGGCGAAGCGCTTCTGGGGAATGGCGAGGACCTGTTGGATGAGTTCGGCGTGTTCGGGGTGGCGTAGCGCGGCGTAGTGAAACAGTGAGCGGATAGCGCCGAGGCGTGCGTTGCGGGTCCTTGCAGTGTTGTGCCGCTCGACCTCGAGATGGTCGAGAAAGGCAAGGATGACCGCGGCGTTGAGGTCCTCGATATCGAGCCGGTTCGGTTTCTTCGCGGTTTCGCGTTCGATGAAGCCGATGAGCAGTCGGAACGTGTCTCGATAGGAGGCGATCGTTTGGGGACTGGCTTGGAGTTGGCGGGCGAGCCGATCGGTGAAGAACGCCTGCAACGTGGGAGCGAACGCGCTCATTTCGTGGCCTCGCTTGTTTCGAGTCTGACCATTGCCAACGACAGCAGCTCGGGCACGGCCGACAAGTACCAGTAGGTAGAGATCGGATCCCGGTGCCCGAGAAAGGTGGCAAGTCGGGGTAGTCGGGCTTGCACGTCGTGGCCGTCGCGATACCACCTGATGAGTGTTCTGACCGCAAACGTGTGTCTCTTAGGGGCTCAGCGGATAGGTGAATCGACCTTCGGGATCACCGTTCGGTCCGAGGCCGTGACCAGGGCCTTCGCTGGTCGCCGCCGATCCGCGAAACCCCAGGTCGCGCCCTATCCGCGCGGCCCCTA